>Ga0209094_1000906_pt1 | contig 19286 bp, 30 predicted proteins | sample COGITO_mtgs_1004_2_FD_184790 | JGI IMG/M metagenome (GOLD analysis project Ga0209094, IMG submission 184790) | Pelagic marine microbial communities from North Sea - COGITO_mtgs_100430 (SPAdes) (version 2) | ecosystem: Environmental > Aquatic > Marine > Epipelagic ...
TATTTGGCATTGATGTTTTTAGATATGCTTCATTTGCTTTAACATACATTCCGTCTGCTAATCTGATTCCGTAGAATTCTCTTGTAGAATACTTGATACCATATTGTTGTAATAGAAAGAAACTTCTATCTGTAACATCCATATGTTCAAGGTCTGCATTTACATTATAAATCTTTCCTTGATTTTTAATATGCCATTCCGACTCATTTGGTGTGTAGAATTCATTTCCTAATTCATCACCACACTTACCTAAATCGTGGTGCATAGCTGCAAAAACTAATTCTTCATCCGTGAAGTCAATTGTTGCTCCTGCATTTACCCACACTTCTTTAATTTGTTGTGAGAATTTAATCACGTGTAATATGTGTTCTACATATCCACCGACTTTTGAATTGTGATAGTGTTCTACTGAACTCGCTGGTGCTACTACCATTCTATCTTCAAAGTCATCATACATCTTGTTAAGTTTTTCTAATCTATCTCCACTAAATGTATTGTTGATAATTGTTCGTAAGTCTTTGTAATTATCTGTTATCTGTTGTTCTGTTAATGTCATCTTCCAATATCTCCTAAATATTTTTCTCTTGTTTCTTCCCAACTCATACCAATAATATCAGAATAAAATAATGATTCTGGTTTGAGTCTATTTTCGTTATGTAATTTTTCGTATCGTCTTATTGCTTTTGGTTTCCACCAATTAATGATTCTATCATAATCCAATTCATACTTTTCTTTCATTACTAATTCATCTTCTTTGATTTCATTTCGTAAGAAAGACTTTCCGTTCTCATAGATATCACCATAGTAAACACCTCGTTTAAATCCGTGTTCATACTTTGTTCTTTTGATTTCTAACTCTTGATAAATCATTTGGATAATTTTTTGTTTGATACCTGTTTGCGGTTGTCCATTTGGACGAAGTTCCACAAGTTTCTCATACTTTTCTGCTTTGTTATCTTTCAACCATTGGTGCCAAACATTATAAGCACTATCATCTGGCTTGATACTAATCTTACCTTTTGTTTCTCCTAATGTTTTCCAATGTGGTATTCCGTTATATTGTGAATGAATACCATAGAGTGCAGTTGTGGTTGTTCCGACTAATGTTTGGTCATACAATTCTTTCCACTTATCTCTAATTGTTGAACAAGTAACCAATGCCGATACCAACTTACCACCCAAGAAATTAAAACCTAATGGTTGTGTTGCGATAATTGAAGTTCCGATAGCAGTATGATTTAGTTTCCCGTCTTGGAATTTATTTTCTTTTGTCCAACCGATAAAGTTATCTCTTGGACCCATACTGGTAACATCACTACCCATACAAATAACACCTAAGTATTTATTCGTAATACTATCTTTTACAAAGAACTTTACATTACGACCTGGATTTGCGACAAACTCCATAGAAGAAATACCTTGTCTAACCAATGTCCACTTAGCGTTGTCTTGTGTGTATTCTACGATTGGTTGTAAATCATTTATCTCTTGTATGGTTTGTTCTAAATTATTGATATCAGTTGGTTTCCACAACTGACTTGATATAACATCTAATGATGTAATCTGTGACATTAATTTTTCGTCCTTGTTGAACTCTTGCCACTTTTTATAAAGTGTTTGTTCTTGAACCGACATTGATTTTAGAAAGTCCATATTGTCTATGAACTTTTGTTTCTCTGCTTCATAGTTAAACTCAGCTTCACCGAAAAAGTTTTCAAAACTCATTTATATAACCCTTTTATTTTAATTTTTATATAACCCTAATATACAACATTTTTGTTCCGTTGTCAAGAACTTTTTTTAATTTGATATAAATTTTATATCCTCATTTAAATTTGCTTTCTTGATTTTAGCATCTGTAAACTTATATGGTTTAACTCCTGGACTTTCCAAGATATCAATACGATTTACAAATCGTTTGTTCATTGTATCTTTGACTTGGTATACTCCGTTCTTTCCGTCTGTTCCGGTTAAAATAATAAAATCACCATAATCTAACCAACCACCCCAACGTTTCAATAAATTACGACTAACCGCAACATACTTGTATTCTGATGCTTTGTGTATTGTGATTTTAGTTCCGTCTGCTAATATGTTTGGTGTTCTGTCGGTTTGACCTCTTACTGGGTGATACATTGTAACCACAACATCGAGTCCGTCCAATCGAACTCCGTTTGTTAATTCATCAATCTTTAATTGCATTCTGACTCTATCATCTTCCAATGAATCAATCATTTGCATATAGTATTCACGATACCCTTTGAATAGATTATCCCAAACCAATCCATTAAGTAATGTAAATAGTGTTATAAATATTAAAAAATATCTTTTCATAGTTTCCGTCCTTTTATAGTAATAACTATTTAGTTCCTATCTTTTTCTGTATAAAGTCTACCATTTGTTCTGCAACATTTATCTTAGTATACTTTTCCATACCTTTAAATCCTGGCGCAGAATTAACTTCACATATTACATAACTTCCACCATTAAATAATAAGTCAACACCTGCTATATCTAAATCTAATAATCTTGCACACTCACCACCAATCCACTCAATGTCATCATCAATCTGATAAGGGATTGCTTCTCCACCTCGTGTGATGTTTGCTCTAAAATCTCCATCAATGGATTGTCGCATCATACAACCAACGACTTTTCCATTAACCACTAATACTCTCAAGTCTTTTCCTAATGAATCTTCAATACACTCTTGAATAATAATGTTGTATCTGGCATTAGATAGTTCTGCCATTTTCATAATTTGTCTAAATTGTTTTCTATCCTCAACCATAAAAACTCCACTACCATATGAACCACTTAAAGTTTTTACTATCATTGGATACTTGATATTGTCCTCTACTAACTTTACATTAATAGGATGCTTTACCAACATAGTTTTCGGTACTGGTAAATTTGATTGTCCTAATATTTGTTGTGAATATAATTTGTCTTTAACATTATCAATAGCATCACTTCCGTTAATCATTGTAACACCTAATCTTTCTAAGTGTCTGATGATTGCTTTGATAAAGTAAGTTGTTCCACTTCCGGTTCTCGGTAATACAAAGTCTGGTAATTTTCTTGGAACTCCGTCAACGATAATAGATTTTCTATCATCTCTATCAACAAAGATATCTACATCTTGTGGATTAACCACACGAACTTTAATATCTTGTTTTTCAAACTCTTCAACGAGTCTGTCTACTTCGTGATTTTCTCCCAATTGTTTTTTATGTATTATCCAACCATTCATTTTATAAATCCTTCAATTGCTAATTCTTTGTGTTTTGCTTCTACCATAATATCCACATCATTACCATAAGTGTTTGGTAATTGTTTGATAAGGTCTGAGTGTGCTTGTGGTTTAATTGACTCATCTAATTGTTCTTCAGAACGAGATTCTGAATAATGAACTACTGGTTTGATATCACCCCAAGTTGATAACGCCATTTCTAATGCTTCTTGTTCTGTTTGTTCTCCGGTGTTGAACTTGTAATGATGATAATCAAACACAATTGGTATTCCGATTCGTTTGTGAATACCTTCGTATAAATCTTTTACTGAATACATAGATGCTTTGTCGTCGTTCTCGACGGTAAGTCTTGTCTGAACTGACTCTGGTAGTCGTTCAAAGTTTTTACAAAATCTATCCATAGCAGATTGTTTATCTCCATACACTCCATTACAATGTATATTGAGTTTATTGTATGGTGTTCTTGACAAACCCATAAAGTCAAATATGTCTGCGTGAATAGTTAAATCTGTGATTGTGTTTTGAACAACATTTTCGTTTGGTGATACCAATACATTGAACGGACCTGGGTGAGATGTAATTCTATGTCCATACTCTTTTGCTTTTAGTCCAGCGTTTTCTAACCACATCTTTATAAAGTCAATATGTGGAACACTATCCCAATCTTGATAATATTCAGAAGCCCAAGGAAATATATCTGATGACATACGAAAGAACTTAATATTGTTTTGTTCATTCCAATCAATAATTTTACTTAGGTCAACAACATTTTGTATAATCAATTCAGACGCATAGTCTACACCCTTATCGTGAAATGTTTTCTTAATCATTGTTCGATTGGTTGTAACTCTATCATCACCTTTACGGGCGTTGAGTTCCATATTGATACACGCATAACCTAAATTCATAATTCTAATATAACCTTTTTATTTTTGTTTGTCAAGTCTTTTTTTTATAACATCTTGTTGATGTTGTTCTGGTGAGATGTAAACACCTTTACCATAATCATTTAATAAAGACTTTTCTAATTTAAGTCTTTCTTTATATTCTGTAAATGATTCTCCTTCTAATCGTTTATCGCCTTTTAATAACTTTCCTATTTGTAACCTTTTACGCATCATTTTTCTACATCTCCCATTAAGAATTTTCTTTGTTTTTCTAAGTCTTTGTTTAATTTTCTTTGAGCTTTTAATTTCTCTTTATGACGAGCAACCAAGATTTCATCTCTGGTCTTTCGTTTAACTTTCTTTTTAGGTTTAACCTTAGTCGGTTCTAATGTTCCTTTTAACTTCGGTTGTTCTTTACCTTTATGAAATACGTTCCCGTCTTTATCAACGAACTCGTTCATAAAGTGCCAACCTGCCGGACGACCAGTAGATTTCCTTTGTCGTTTTTCTTTGTACTCATCTGCGAATTGTTTGTAGTGGTTTGAATCAACACATCTTGAACATCTAACTGATTCACAATCTTCACCGACATTACGAACTTGTCTACCACAACTACAATCCATATATCTTACATTCTCTGCGAATGGAAATATAGTTTCCTTTTTGACTATATAACCACCATTTTTTTGAAATCGTTCCATATAACCTCTCTATGCTTGTGCTATTGAACCCGAATACATCGCTCGTTCAACAACTTTTTCTTCAATTGTTTTATCTATAAATTCTTTTACTTCTTCACGGAATGCTTTTTCAGCTTCCATATCTTGTTCGATTAAATCTTCAATCAGTCTACCGACCATAGATAATGTTTCTTCATCATTATTTTTTCGTAGATTATCCTCTATCTTTTCTAATTGTCTAACTAATTCTCGTAAATTCATTTCTTTTCCTAATTAATTTATAGTTCTAATATACAACATTAAATGTCGTATGTCAAGCTTTTTTTTTATTTTGATGAAGTTACCATCCAATGACACAAACCAACTATCAATATAAACTCCACAATTGTGGTTAAAGCCGGATACATTTGGAATATCGGTAATGGTTCTGGCACTATCTTTCTTTAACTCTATTTAATAATTTTTTAATTCTCATTTCTCTAAACCACACTTTATCTTCTGAGTGTCCAGGATTTTGTTTCGTTCGATACAATCGTTTTTGTAATTGGTGTATCTTTGCAAATAATTTATACTTGTATTCAAATTTCTTACTCATTGTATTCTCCTGTTGTATAGTTAAATTCATTTAATTCTGACTCCACCCTTTCCTGTTGGTTGTGGGTTTGGGTCATTTTCTTCTCTTGGTTCATTTGGTTCTACATCATAATGCAATCCGTCATTTCCGTTTTGACCTATGATATCCATTCGTTCATCATCTTCTATTAATGTTGGTTGTGAATAAATATCTCTCCAATTATCGTGTTGGGAAGCAGGTTCGTTGCCAGGCGTATCTGGAAGCTTTTGCTCTTCTTTGTTCCTATCTATGAGTGCCTGATTATATGCTATGACTAACATAACTGCTAACGGGTCAAACACAAAGATAAGAATAAAGATAAAGAACTTCACGACGGTATCTATGTCGGTACCGAAGGTTCTTGCGAGATAAATTGCTGGTCCTACATCAACACCAGTCGATACTAATCCAATTTCTAAATCAGCTCTTGTCTTTTTGTAATCCAACAACTCACTATTGATTTCTAAAATCTGTGGATTGTAATCTTCTCTTAGTTTTCGTTTTGCCGTAATATAATTGTCTGGTAATTCAGATATAGCAACCTCTAATTCTTCTTTCAAGAAAAACTTATCTTCTTCTAATTGTTCTATTCGTTCTTCAATCGTTAATAATTCTGTTGATTGTTTTTCAAATTCTAATGTTGCTCCTTGATAAGCATTACTTAGATAACCAAAGATACCTGCTGATGTAATGAATATCAATACAATAGTTGCTAAAGTCATATAGACTTTTTGAAACCAATTAATTACTTTCCAATAACGATATAAAAATGATGCCGTAACTAATTTACCTAATTCTAATGTACTTGCCATTATCACTACCGAGATAAAAGCACCACTAAATAGTTTTGCTAATCCATAGACCGAGAATGCTGCAGCACTACCTGCGATAAGTAATGCGGACAATCCAATCCAATAAATAAAATATTTTGAGTTTTCCATAATTTTTTCTCCCACCTTTATTATAAATATTACCCTGGTGGTTTAATTGTAGACAATATATATTGTCGTAATCCTTCCCTTTCGTTTGGTTGACAATGTACCCAAGTCCAAGCAGTTGTTGTTTTGATTTTAGTAATGGTGTGTACGACTGCTGTACACTGCTTTGTTATTTCGTCAATCAATTCATTTGTTAATTCAAAATCTATTTCGAGTTCATCTGCCATTTCTAATAATTGTCCGAAGTCATTGTTCTTATTGGCTTCTGCTGCTAACTGAAACTTTTTCTTATCCCCACCTTTTTTATCTGGGTGGACTTTGTTCGCTACCTTACGATATACTTTTTTCATAGTATCTTCTGATATGTCGGTTTGTATTTCTTCGTATGGGTCTTTGATGTCAACCTTTTCATCTTTGGGTGCTTCACTAACATCCTGTGAAAAGTCCTTATGAAACCTTAACAATGAGTTTTTATAAATGATTTTTGTTTCTAATAACTCTAATTGTAAATAACGAAGTTTTTGACGAACCTTTTGTTGTCTTAACTTTTTTAGTTCTTCCATATTAATAAGTAGTGTTTAGGCACACTAATCTGTCGATTATTTCATTGGTCTTCCGATTCGTGCTATATCACGAAACCTCAATCGTGTATCTACTACTCTCGGGTCTACAACCCCGCCTAACTTATAGTATCTACTCTATTTCATTTGATTATTCTTGTTATCCGTCGAATAATCGTTAGGGTATCTCCTCTTGGCTTTACATTGACTCCACTCTGTTTCGTGGGTGATACATATGAAATCAAAAGCATCTACAACTACTTTATTATCCATTACTATCCTCAAGGACTTTCGTTTGGTCGCTTATCCAAACCTCTCACTCATATTACGTATAAAATCAAACCCAAGAAGTTTTGGGAATGAAAGCTCCACGATTTTGGTCTTTCGTTTTTTTGTCTGTCTTTTAATTTTTAATTTCTACATCTATCAATTGCATGCATATATAATAATAGTCATTGTTTCTCAGTATGGTGTCGGCTAAACCCCACATAATTTTTAGCTCATTTATTGTATAACGGCAGTTGTCAACCAACACCTTACCAAGAATGTAGAACCTATCATTATTGATAGTAACTAATTTATCGTTTAAATTAGCCAATCTTTACTGATAGTTTCTTTGGCTTAGTTGGTTCTACTTTAGGGATATCTACTGATAGCAAACCATCTTTAAATGAAGCTTTAATGTTTTCTCCATCTAATTGTTCTCCAAGTTCAAATTGTCTTTTGAATGATGAACCTTTAAGTTCTCGTCTAAGAACCTTTGCTCCATTATCATCAAACAATCCGTGCTTGTCGCCTGATATAATTAAGATACCTTCTTCAACATCTATCTTCAAGTCCTTTTTATCCAAACCTGGTATTTCGGCTATGATACCTACTTTGTCATCATACTCGTATACATTTACTTTTGGATATGCTGTTCCTGAAAAAGGTTTGACACCTACTTGCTTTTCAATTTCTGGAAATTGAGCACTTACTATTTTGTCAAACATTCTGTCAAATGGTGTTAGAAATTCGTCCCTATCGATTGCAGGGAACTTTGAGTTGTATATTACTTTAGTCATTTTTATTCTCCGTTTTGTTGTTAACTATTTTAGTCTAACTCGTGATAACCTCTCTTGAGCGTTATCGTATATAAATATAAAGTAAATTTAGAAAAACGCCTAAATTCTTACAATATATTTAAATGGGATAAACCACACTCGACCCATAGAATCTCTCAATCTCTTATGACCTTCGAGTGTGTTATTATCATCTTCTTTCAGAACTTCACCTTGATAAAGGGTTCCTTCTGTCGTAGAGTAGTTCTCTATAACTTTATATTTTTTCATAACTACTCTACTTCTTTTTTTCAGCAGGAAGTCTTAGTGGCTTGTGATATATATCTATTCGTTTTTTTAAACGAGTAACATCTTCATATCCTACAACTCTTTCTACAAGAACTCCGTTCTCATAAATAGCAGTCGTTGGAACTCCACGAACTTCTGCACTTTCTGCTAATGTTGAGTTTTCATCAACATCAATCATTTCAACTGGATAACCAGCTTTTTGTAATCTTTCGATATGTGGTTTCATTTTTTGACAAGGTCCACACCAAGTCGCATTGAAAAATTTAACATCTACCATTACTTTACTCTCCTTTTTTATTAACTTCCAAAGACTTTTTTCTTACCGCCGTCGTATTTGTAGGCGTGTCCTTCTTCCATTAGAATATCATTTACTGATACCCACCCGTCGTAGGATAAGTCTATTTTACTTTCTGGATTTGCTATACATTCTGTAATGTGCTCTCCAACGAAATCTGGTGATATAAATACTTCACCCAATACTCTTCCGTATTTACCTGTTCCAAAGGACTTTAGTTTAAAAGTTCCTTGTTCCAGTAATGCTTTATTTCTGGCTTTTGCTGCCAAACCTTTTTTCTTTTCATCTAAATCTCTTGTTCTTGATTCCCAAGTGTCGAGTCCCATATATCTAACTCTTGCTTTCCACTTAACTTTAAATCCCAAATCAATCCAACAATCAATTGTATCTCCGTCCACTACTCTTATCAGTTCGCATTCATACTCCCTGAAATCCAGTTTCTTTGACATTATTATTCTCCATTAAAAACGGACAATCCCTAAATCAACACAAATGTGTTTTATTTTTTCAAACGAAGAAGTCCACTTTCCTGTATCTAAACAATCTTGTATCTTATTAATTTCGGGAGCCGTTAAGTGTGAAACATAGACTTCTCCATAATAAGTATAAGTATTGTTATTTTTTGATACCATCTGATTTAGTGTAGACATTACTTCTTTTAATTTTAGAAAGTTAGGATAAGTTCCCAATACCCATTTTGAGTGTTCTGAAACTAAAATATAGTTTTCATATTCTGTTCTTTTGTGGTGTCCTCTAATCATTTTATTCTCCTTCGATTTCAAGTTTTAATTCACATTGTAAATGGTTGGTTCCATTACCCAGATAATCATAATCTACTTCGTGTGTATTCTTTCCACACAAATCACAAGTCCAGTAATCTAAATATTCTTGTTCAGATACTTTATCTTTTGCACCATATTGAATTGGTTCATTTGGTGTATAACCTTTCCACATTTCTATTGATAGTGGATTGTCTACTGCTTTTTGTACTTGTTTGACATTTGTAAATTGAGTTGCTCTATCCAATACTGCAGCTACCTCAACTGACAAAGTTGCTATTCTTTTTTCATCAAGTGTTCGGTTCTTGTGTCTATTCAGAACACCACCTACTACACCTTGCACGAATTGTTCGTCCATAGTCGTTTCTCCTAAATCCTTTCGTTGTTTATAGTGGTGGGGCGAAAGGAAATAACTCCCCACCACTTGACACTATTAGTGTCTAATAATCTGAATCATACTCATCATCAATGTCTTCTACATTGAACAAGTCGTCATCTGAACCATCGTTAATGTATTTCTGAACTAACTGCTTTATAAAAGTTCTTTCAGAATCAACACCGCCGTCATTACTGAACTGCGGATAAACACTAACTTGAGCTGCTTCATCTAAACCGAACCCATCAAACAATAGTCCTGCCATCTCAACCGAACTTCTCGTAGAAATAGCGGTATCGATTTTGCCAGTCTCTGAAGAAGACTCAACTCTTGAAGTGTTGGCAATCTCAGCAACTGCGGTTAATGATGATACATCAACGTGTGGGAACATATATTGTAGAAGTTCTAACTCTTGAGTATTATCAAGAACATCCATTTCCACAATAGTGAATCTATCCATTAGAGCTTTATCCATAACTCTCGTAGAAGTATACTCATTACCAATGTTAGCAGTGGCTACAAATGTAACACCCTCAGCAACATTGATAGTGGCTTGTCCGTCTTGTTCATCAAGTCTAAGGTATCTTTGACCTTGGTCTAAAACGGTCATCAGAATATTCCAAGCGTCTGGGTGAGCTCTTGATAACTCATCAAGTAGAATCACTGCGTTTGGTGTCTGAATAGCTTTTACGAATAGAGACTCTGAGAAGTAAGTTCCTTTTGATTTCTCAAAGTGAACATTACCAATCAAGGTAGCTCTTGGGTCTTGTGTAGAACCCATATTGAAATAGAAGTCCGGTCTGTCAAGTGCGTTGACCAATGACTTAGCTGCCATAGTCTTACCACAACCAGCTGGACCAGTCATCAATATGTTCTTACCTCTTACGGCAGAACGGATTAGATATTTCCACTTCAACTCTTTCATCATCAACCCTTGTGGTTTTAATGAATAAGATGAGTGAATAAAATTTAAGACTTCGTCGTGTCCACTTGGAACATCAACTGAAGAAGTTGGAACAACTGGTCTTGTAGTTGCTTCATACATATCCATTGGAACTGCCCACCAATAATTCTTACCAGATTTATTGACACGCTGTTCTAATGCCATACCATTAGTATAAGCTTTCTTACGAGCACCAGTTGTAATTTGGGAAGTATACTTGACACCATTGGCGTCAAAAGCATTAAATCTGTTTCCAGATTTCTCAACCCTTACAATTGTATTTGTCATAACATTTTCCTTTTCGTTATTTTGTTTATCTATCATACTATATTATACGAATTCTTTTTATTAATGTCAAGCTTTTTCTCATTATTTTTCAAGAAATAAATTGTTCATAGTTTTAGCTAATGATGATACTTTAGTAACATCAATGAACTCGGCGTCTTTACCATACATAGTTTTGAAGTCGTCCATATTTCTACTTCTATCATATTCTGAATCACCAATAAAGTAAGACATTACTGAAATACCTTTCTTGATAATTTCTTTCACTTGTTTTTTAGTGTGATGTAAAGCTGAATCACCATAGTATTCAAATCCGTCACCACTAAACATTGGTTGTCCGTCAGAGAAGTTTAAGAAATAAGAATCTCTGTTGTTGGTTCCACCGACAAAATCTTTCATAATGGCTTCATAACATAATCCCTCTGGTGTAGTTCCACCTGGGTGAAGTGAAGGCCATATATTCTCAATCTTTCTGAACTTGTCAACACGACTATCAAATCCAATAGCAACCAAAGGTTGACCATTTCTACCACTACCATAGTGAGTAGTTCTAAAACTTACCACTACATCTAATCCACTAATCATTGAAGCTGCTTTACAAATCGCAACTACGGCGGTCATAGTGTTGGTCCATTTGTCACCACCCATACTACCACTAGCGTCAACACTAATGTGAAGTATGGCGTCATTATATTGTTCTACGAAAGTCGTAGAGAAAACTTTTGAATTACCGAACCCAAGTTCAGCGATTAATCTTTTGTCAATTCTACCACTATCTAATCTTGAATTTTTAAGAGTTCTTGATTCAGAACGAACTTGTAATTTTTTACCTAACATAGTTCCAAGTCTTTTACCAGCGACAATAGAAGGTAGAGTTCTACCACCATAGTAACCACCACCACTAAGTAGACTTGGAAACACATCATCATCAATCATTTGTTGAGTAATCTTTTTAACAAACAAACATTGTGTAGTAGATGAATAATTTGAACTCGCCTGTCTCCAAGAAGATTGTTCAACATCACCACCAACTGATTGATTAGTAACACCAGACTCTTCCATAGATTGAACTACACGAGCGTCTTTCTTAGTTAGTCTACCAACTTTCTTTTGGTCACCATCCATAAATTCTTTTTGTCTTTTCAGAGCGTTGTTTAAAGTTTTTTCTTGTTGTGGTGTTAAGTCTGAAAACTCAGAACCTTTATCAGAGATTGGTTGATTAGCTAAGTCAGCTTTGACTTTAGTCCAATCAGTATTCTTGATGTCGTCCATAGTTTGTTGGTATCCGTGATAGTCGCCGTCAGCTAATTGTTGAGCTGCTTGGTTCATCATATCTGATTTAGATTGACCTTGTCCGTCACCTTGACCTTGACCATTTCCGTCACCCTCACCGACTTGTTCCATATCGGAATCAGCTGGTAGTGGGTCCATATTATTGTAAACTATATTCAACACATCAACTGCTACATTAAATGCTTGTGTCATATCAGTCATAGTTTTTACTTGACTGAAAATAGTTCTGTAAATGTTTTTTAATTCTGGTAAAGCATTCAAGTCTGAATGCTCATTTGTGAAATTGATAATTCTGTTCATATAATTATCAAAGGTTGGTTTATCACCGAAAGTATTATTCTTCAAAGCTCTTGTAATAGCTGGTGAGTGGAAATACTTATTATACATAGCGTGGTAATAACCTTTATAACCTGGCGAAGAAGTAAAGACATAATAGTCAATACGTCTATCTTCAACATAGTTTAACATATTTTTAAGATGACCGATAACTTGGCCTTCAGTAAATCCTAAGTCCTCACCCAACATAATTAATTCTTTTGGTGTATTAGGTCTTAGTTGTCTAAGGAAGTTAAAGTCAGATAATAAAATGTGTGAACCCTCGTGAAGAGCCAGACCAACAACGTGGTCGAAATTCTTTTCGTCAATCTTAGAACCAATCGTTACGGTTTTTCCGTCTGTGTAAGAATCACCATTTTGTTGGTATCTTACTTTAATGTCAGAACGATTAGTTACGATGTTGACAAAGTTTCCAATAGCTCTACGATAACCGGCTAATGCGATATGGTCTACTTTTGGTTTGACAAAATCCTCATCAACAACGCCTGTGTTGACTTGAATATCGTTCCAAAAGTTAGTATAATTATTGTTCATCATAAGTTAATATAGTTATTCCTAATGACAATGTCAAGTCTTTTTTTGATTATTTTTAAAAGAGTTTGAAAACCCAAAATCGTCATATATGTTGTTTCTATCATAACTAATGCTACGAATTATTTATGACAATGTCAAGCTTTTTCTTCGTCCTTTGTAAAACCCATAACTTCCATAGCTTTGATTATACCCTCAATGATTTGTCCTGCATTGTTTGGCATAATACTGATACCTTTGGTTGTAGGTTTCCACTCTTGTGTTTTTCTATCTTGATAATAGATACGAACATCAATGAAACGATATCCCTCGTATTCTTTTTCTGAAATACGATAAACTTCGTTTGAGTTCTTTTTGATTTGTGTTATTAAGTTTTCTTTATTCATTTGTCTACCACATTAGTTATTTGAATTAAAATGATTGCTACGGCTAACAATATACATATAAAGGTTTTCATTGTTGGTATTTCTTTCAGTATAGCATAACTCATTATACCGAAGATAATAGTTCCAACACCGAATCCTATCATGCGCATATTCCATATGAAACCAAAGTGTTCGTAAGAATACTTAGTTGCATAAAAGAACATCATACCAACTGGAAAACCAAACAATGATGTGGTCCAAGGATTGTTCCAGAACCAAGTATCTTTCCAAATGAATTGTCCGTTCAATTGATAGAATGCTAATATGTTTGCTACAACCAATAGTATAATACTATACCATAAATACAATTATATCTCCTCTCCATATAAAGAGAATTTCTTTATAGGTTCTGGTTTTACTTTTCCGTCCTCAATGTGAACTTCACCTGCTTTGGCATCCATATAAAATTCACCAACTCCGGTTTGAACAAAGATTGCATTTAAGACTTCAGTTAATGATGAGTATACTTTTTCTTTATCGTCATCAATGATTGCCCAACGGTCACCCGGTGGAACTCTTGTTGCTTTAAGTTCTTTCATTGATAAGTTCTTTCTTTGGTTTACCATTAAAGTATGTATCTGTCATTTCTAACAAGTCGTGATACCTTGCCATTTCTTCCATCTCTTTTTCTATTGTATCCATTACATCGCCGTGTTCTCCAACACCAACTGCATTTTCCAATAAGTTCTCAACATTGACTCTATGTTTTTCAATGTGAGCTTGGAAGTGTAGTCTTGACGCTTGTAAGAATTGTTCTCTCATATCTCTCGCCATTATTTACTCCATTTTTTATATATGGGTTTCTTCTTACCCTTTAGTTTAACTTCTGAATTAGTTTTCTTTCTATGACATTTCTTACATAATGTTTGTAAGTTGTCCAAAGAATAATAACTCCAATCTAAATCTTCTTCTTTGACAAACTTCTGTTCCACCAATGGTCTGATGTGGTCCGCATGCCAAGTTCTATTTTCACAACCACAATGATTACACTTACCTTTATCTCGGTTCCACAATTGTGCTCGTTGTTCACCACTATGATATATTAATAAATATTCAGTAGCACAATCTTCGTGCCAACTCTTTCTTTCATTAATGGTATCGTCTTCCTTTAATATTACTTTACTACACCAACGACAATGTCCTTTGGTTTGTGTATAATAACTATCTGGCTTTGGTGGTAATCTAAAATTACCATCCCACTTTTCTTTCTTTTTACCAAATGTTTTCTTGTGTCGTGATGACCACCTACTTAACGGCATCAGTTATACTTGTCCCATTCAAATATCAATACATAGATTGCAATCAATCCTATGATACCAACAATCGTTCCAACTACAAATTGGAATATACTAAATAGTGTACTAAACATCTATCTTCTTTTCTTATATCGATTTAAAGTTTTCTTTGGAACCGCACCTAAGTGTGTTTGTGGTTTTGTACCGAACTTGGTATTCTTTCCTTTACCTTGTCTGGTTTTCTTTGCTCCATTGGTGTGTCCTGCGTTATCCAACATACCCATTCAAATACCTCTTTCTTGTTTTTCTATCCATCATATGAATAGTAGTTAATGTATTGACTAACTGATTTTTAGTCATCATAGTAATTCTGTTTCGTTTAAATAATTGTTTTAGATAATTCAATGTAACTACATAACCTTTTCTCTTATAAGTATCAATACATTGTTTGAAACTATCAGAAAAACTTGTATGATTGTAATAAACCTTTCGTTGTGGTTTAGATTCTGTGATTGGTTTAGGTTCTGGCATTGTCCACTCTTTAACATTAGGTGCGGACATCTTACCACCAACCTTGACTGCTCGTCTATCCAATCTATCTAAATTCTTTTTTGTTTCTGATGATACGGGTTGAACATATGCACCAGTCTTGTGTGGATACACGACGTGTGCCGAATAAGGTTCTACTGATGAACATTCAACACATTCACGATAACCAAGATAAACTCTTTCATCTGGCATAGTCACATCACATTTGCTACAATTCTCTATCATTAAAATATTGCTTCTTCTACTTCAAAACAAGTCAGACCTAACTCTCTCCACATATCAACAACTTTCTTTCTATCTTCAAATATAATAAAGACATCATCAATATCTACAAAGGTGTCTAACATAATTTTCTTTAAGATTTGGTCTGGCATAAATCTCATAGCTGGTGTAGCAGGATTTCCGTCAGCTACTGGCCAAGACTCATCTTTAAACTTATCTGGTCTACATACCAATAAGTCATAAGGAACATTGTGGTCAGATAACCACTCTTTAGTTGTTGCAAAACTTCTATCGTTCCTACCACTAAAGATAACAATCTTGTATCCTTGTTGATGAAACATCTGTGCACACTTAATAACTTCTGGTTTAGGTTTATCTAACTTGATATTTTCTGGGTCAAAGAATATATCCCAGTCCATTGCTTTATCATTGGATTTCCATTGTGCTTTTTGTTTTCTCTCATCGATGTCGGCGAGAGTTCCGTCTAAATCAAATATAATAGTATTTTTATTCATACTCATAATATAACCTTTTTTTATTTAAATGTCAAGTCTTTTTTTGAGGCGAGTGTCGGAATCGAACCAACCAATAATGGATTTGCAATCCACCGCATTACCACTCTGCCAACTCGCCGTGTTAATCTTCAACTACTGCTATGATATCTCTTTCCGTCACTACAAAGAACTCTTCACCTTCGTGTTGAATTTCAGTAGCACTGAACTTTGTATATACAATGGTATCACCAACTTTAATATCCATTGGCATTGGTTGTCCGTCATTCATATTTCTTGAACCTGGTCCAACCGATATAACATTACCGAGTGCAGTTTGTCCTTGCTCCGAAACCGTGTCTGGTAATATAATACCACTTGCGGTTTGTTCTTCTCTTTCTGGTTTCTTAACCAAAACTCTTGCGTCTAAGGGTTTTAACATTTGTTTCTCCTATTATTTATATTTTATTTTAGTATCGCTACGGGGGCTCGAACCCCGATTGCCGGGATGAAAACCCGGTTTCCTAACCAATTAGAAGATAGCGACATAATCCACTACATACCTTTTCTAAAGTATGTAACTAAAAAGTATCCAGCTACTGCGAAACCAGCAACTACTACGATATTCATAAAATCCATAATAACCTCCATTTTGTATTAATCTATTTTCTTTTATCGATGTATATTAAATAACAAACACCAACAAGTGTTAGTATGTGAACTAAAAACATTATTTTCATATAACCTCTATTAATCTATTTGTGGAGCTGGGGAATTACGATATCCCGACTTCCTCCGTGCAAGGGAGGCACTCTATCCTCTGAGTTACAGCCCCATATATTGTCTTTCCTTTCTAAGACATTTTAGGTATCGATTTTAAACATACGACATTAAAACCTAAAAGTCAAGCTTTTTTTTAACTATTATCAGATTCGTTATTTACAATACCTTGATGTATCATATCTAAATCTTCTAATGTTGCGTGGTCTAACTCTTGTCTTTCATCACAACAACCTTCTCCACAACATTCTTCTTCAGTTGGGTATGGTTTCAACGCATCCCCAATTGGGAATGGTTTACCCATTTTATGACTCAATGATAATGGTAAGTTTTCTTCTGTGATTTCCCAAGTCAATGGTTGTCTATTTCTTTGATACTGATTCATTGACCAAGCCAAGTCATCAGTTTCCAATACTATCTCTTCCACATCCTTTGATTCAATATAAGTAATTTCTATTAAGTATCTTTTCTTTTCCATTATATTTCTTCCCTACCTTCTTGTCCTGTCTTAGTAAATATCTCATTGTCAGAAACTATGACTTTAAATATTTCCATAGGTAATCCTAACTCATCAACTAACTTAGATAATGCTTTAGAATCTTTTGGTAAACAAGTTCCACCGAATCCACCAAATTGTTTGTTCACTTTTAAATAGTGTCCATCACCAATTCCGTGAAACAAGAAAGCATCTTTCACTTTATCGTAATCACTACCCATTGACTGACATAGATTATAAAATCCATTTGCAAATGTAACTCTCATCGCTTTATAAGTATTACTAAAATACTTAGTTAGTTCTGCTTCAGTTGGTGTCATTGTTACGGTATGGGTTGGTAGAACTCCGTGTGATTCTATTACAAGTTCTTTTGTAGTTTCATCATCAGTTCCGATAACCAATACATTATTATTATATAAGAAGTCCTGAACTGCTGTCTTCTCTCTTAAAAACTCAGGAACAAAACCTATGTTTAGATTTTCAAACTTAGACCTAAACCTTTCAGTTGTTCCAGGAACAATCGTGCTCTTAACACATACTGAACCTTTATAATTAAGTTCTGATAATTGTCCCAATACACTTTCTACTATATCGGTATTACAACTTCCATCTTCTGAACTTGGTGTTGGAACACACACATATAATAATGGTGCTTCTAACACATCTTCTATTTTTGTATTTAGTTTTGTATCGTGAACTAATACCTCGTGTCCTTGATTTTCAAATCCAACTGATATAGCTCCACCCACAAAACCTCTTCCTATTATTCCTACTTTCATCTGTATACTTTCACTCCGTATTTTTTAGTAAAATCGTCAGCGTCTTTTTCATCATTGACGATTGGTTGACCTTTAATATTTAGACTTGTGTTCAATACCATTGGACAACCAGTCTCTTTGTAAAATTCTTTAATCAATTTGTAATAACCAGGATTATCTTGTTTACTCACGGTTTGTACTCGTGATGTATTATCGATGTGACATATCGCTGGATACTTGTCTGGATACTTACACTTCGCCACGTGTTGCATAAACTCAGACTTCTTGGTTGGCATTTCAAATATATCATTTGCGTGTTCTTCCAATACTGATGGTGCAAATGGTCTGAACTCTTGTCTGTTTTTAATTTCGTTCATTTGTGCTTTAATGTTTTTACCTCGTGGGTCTGCAAGTAATGAACGATTACCTAATGCTCTCGGTCCATACTCTGCTCTACCATTGGCAACACCAACTAAATTACCTTTTAGTAATTCTTTCAATACTGGTTTGACTGGATACTTACCTTTTATGTTGTATCCCAAGAATGCAGCGTTTTCCATAAAGTCTAAATGTTTACCACCAATGTATGCGGCACAACCCAATGATGAACCTGCGTCACCTGGATTAGGAAGTATCCATAAGTTAGGATAATCTTTAACGACCAATGAATTAGCCACACAATTCAGAGCAACACCACCACTATAACAAACATTAGTTGTTTCTGGAACTAAGTCTGATAGTTTATTGAATACCTTTTGTATTTCTTCTTCACATATCACTTGAACATTATGTGCGATATCAAACTTCCATTGTTCTGAACCATCATCTGGCATTACATCTGAATCCCAATCTAAACAACCTCTATGTAGATTTCTATTTAATTTAACATCATCTCCTTCTTGAAAGAAAGATAGTCTAAGTTCTTCTTGTAGTTTTTTATTAGGTTTACCCCAAGCAGCCATACCCATTAAGATAAATTCATCTTCTTGTGGTTTTAAATCTAATCGTTGGGTCATCGCACTATACCACAAACCTAATGAATTAGGATATACTTGACTCCATCTCTTTTCTAATTTGTTTCCTTTGGCATACCAAATACTAATTGTATCGAACTCTCCGATAGCATCAATACATACAACTGCACTTTCTTTATAAGGTGAAGTAAAGTATGTAGAACTAGCGTGTGATAAATGATGGTCAACATATTCATCT
>Ga0209094_1000908_pt1 | contig 19247 bp, 13 predicted proteins | sample COGITO_mtgs_1004_2_FD_184790 | JGI IMG/M metagenome (GOLD analysis project Ga0209094, IMG submission 184790) | Pelagic marine microbial communities from North Sea - COGITO_mtgs_100430 (SPAdes) (version 2) | ecosystem: Environmental > Aquatic > Marine > Epipelagic ...
ACCACAGGAACCACAGGAACCACAGGAACCACAGGAACCACAGGAACCACAGGAACCACAGGAACCACAGGAACCACAGGAACCACAGGAACCACAGGGACCACAGGGACCACGGCAACTTCTTCAACAAGTTCGACATAAAATTTAAAAATTTAACAAGTGTTCGAAGAAACTGAAGGGTTGCAGTTCTTTATCATGGTAGTGATTTTGACAAGAAAATTTAGCGCTATAACCGTATTGCTTACGCTTATATCAATGCCTATTGCCGCGTCCGACTACGGAACGAATGGGCTTATCGATATACCGACTGCAAGAATGTCTTATGATGGCATTCTTACATCAACAGTGGCTATCCAAGGTAGAACTAACTCCTATTCTATGACCTATCAAGCCACGCCATGGTTTGAAGGTACCTTCCGGTATACAGGGTTTAATAATTTTAAATACTACGATCGTAATTACGGAGTAAAGCTGCGCCTTTGGCCAGAGCAGGGCTACATCCCCCAAGTGTCTGTTGGTATTCGTGATTTGATCGGTACAGGTAGATTTGGCTCTGAGTATTTAGTTGCCTCAAAAAAAATTGGCAATCTGGATGTTACTTTTGGTACAGGATGGGGGCGATTGGCTGGCACAGGGGTAATCAGCAACCCATTGAGAGTTATTTCGGAAAGGTTTTCTACAAGAGAAAAAAATTCCAATGGAAATCAAACCGGCGGTGTCTTACAGCCTGGTTTGTTTTTTAGCGGCAAAGAGATAGGTTTTTTTGGTGGGGCTTCCTATCAATTAGAGTCCTTACCAGTGTCTCTGATGGTCGAATATAACCCAGATCAGTATGACTTTGAGTTTCGCCAAACTGGGTTAAGACCAAAGAATCGTTGGAGTATGGCTGTTAACTGGCAGGCACGACCTGGGGTCGAGTTAAGTATTTCACGACAGCATAATGATGAATGGGGTGTGAGTCTGGTAGCCGAGATAGACACAAAATCAGCTCCTGCACGAAAGCCCAAACCGTTATTTAGGTCAAGCTTGAATATACCTAAGGCAGAATTACCTCCAGGGCTGAATAAAGATAGTTGGTACGACCGTTTACTCTATGATGTTGAGCGTTCTGGGTTAATTCTGGTTGAAGCGACCGTTGAAGAATCTTCTCGGTTAGCAACAATTATAATGGGTAATAGTTCTTATCCGATGTGGACTGACGCGATTAATGAGATGACTCAGTTGGCTGATTTACACCTGCCAAGCCAGGTAAAGTTATTCAGGATTGTGGTCGAGGAAGAAGGTCATCAAATTCACAGTTTATACATTGATAGGCCCTCAAGTGATCTGGCTAAACGCAACCAAGTGATTAGGCGTGATCCCATTCTTGCGGCTGTTGAGAAACCGAAAATCCCGCAGTATCGGACTGATTTTTCCCAAAATAAAGTTTTTATTGACGCTAACCTATCTACAAGATTCCAGTTTTTTGATCCAGATGACCCTGCACGTTATCAGCTTTATGGGAAATTGGGTATCAGTGTCCCGTTACCGAAGAATTGGGCACTAAGAGGTGCTTATTCGCTAGATATTGATAATACTTTCAATGAAATTACTCGTGTATCTGACTCCGTGTTACCTCACGTTCGTTCAGATATTGCCCGTTATTTAAGTGAGGGCGAATCTGGTTTAGATTCGTTGTTTTTTGAAAAACGTGGCAGTTTGTCATCGGAGCTCCACTATCGATTTTTCGCCGGTGTTCTTGAAGAGATGTATAGCGGAATTGGTGGAGAGTTACTTTATCAACCCTATCAATCTCGTTTGGCATTTGGTTTAAGTTCTAACAGGGTTCAGCAACGAGATTACGATAAAAGTTTAAAGCAACTTGACTATAAGGCTAATACTGCGTTTGCTAGCATGTACTGGGCAACCCCTTTTTATAACTTTGATTTAGCAATACATGCAGGTCACTATCTTGCTGGTGATGACGGGGCGACTTTTGAGCTGCGAAGGACATTTCCAAATGGTTGGATGATTGGTCTTTGGGCAACACTAACCGATGTGTCATCCAAAGATTTTGGTGAGGGAAGTTTTGATAAAGGTATATTCTTAAGGGTACCTCTGGATCGGTTTTTTAATCGAAATGTTCGAGCCAGTTATTCAACTCGCGTTCGTCCAATACAGCGTGATGGTGGAGCGCGGCTTGAGGACTTTAGTGGCAATATATGGTGGAATCTTCGGGGTGCAAGGTACGACTCTCTTAGAGAAACAACTTCAAGGGTGTTTCCATGAAGCCAATAAAAATATTTATTGCAGTATTGGTGATGGCATCAGTTTTGCAAAGTTGCTCTATACGGTCGAGTCAGGTGTCCTCTCTTACCGCAATGTATAAAGAGCCTCTTGTTGATCTCAAGGCCCACAGCTGGACCCTAAGTTTTGGCGAATACAGTGCACTTGTATATGCAGTTTCGATATCAGAGGGCACTTTATTTTCTAATCAATTTGGTGATAGTTTATTATTCGATGGCTGGTCTTTCAGAGAAATTAATGGGTTGGGTATTAATCGGGCTAATTGGAAGATTAGTGACGGTCAAGCAGTTCGTCAGTTCTATCGTGGTAACAGGCTAGTTGCCGAGCATTTATGTGATCCATGGCTTTCAACTAAGGGAGTTGGCCTGATTCGCTTCAGTCAGGATTGCAGAAGCTTTATGCCACAAACGAACAGTATTTTGATTAATGATGAAGGCCATATCACCTTTATTAGGCAGATTGTTGATGGTGGTAACACCTTTCTCACAGTCAGTAAAAACAAGTAACTACTACAAAACTTTAAATATAAGTATTTTATCAGGAACGATTTTTATGAACACTACAGTACGAGAGATATTGCGGATAATCAGTATAATATTGGTATCTTTATCTATTGCGAGTCTTGGTCATACTCAAGATGTTAATGATGCAAAAAAGATGTGTAAAAGTTTGAGTAGTAGTGATCGCTCCGCGGCTAAATTGGCCGGTTATGATATAGAAAAAATTTGCAGTAGTTTGAATAATTCCAAATTGGCGAGCAAGGCTGTTTCATCATCTAGCCCTGCTTTAGTCTCAAGAGAAACCGTGTCGTCTGTTCAGCCCAAAGCGCAGATCAACAGTACTGCATTATTAGCAAAGCCTGAAGTGGTTGAGCTTCGCTCGAAAAGCAATCTCAAACCATTTGGTTATGATTTGTTTGCCAACGCTCCGAGTACATTTGCACCGACAAACGACATGCCGGTCTCTGCTGACTATCTTCTTGGACCTGGTGATACCTTAGATATTTTGTTTTATGGAAAAATTAATGATTCCTTTTCAGTTGAGATTAACCGTGATGGCACTGTAGATTTTCCTGAATTGGGCCCCGTAGGGCTTGCAGGACTAACTTTTTCTGAGGCAAAGGAAATGCTTCAAACTCGTATTCTTGAACAAATGATTGGAACCAAAGCCAGCATAAGTGTCGGCAATCTTCGATCTATGCAAGTATTTGTTTTGGGTGAAGCTTACAAACCAGGTGCCTATACGGTTTCATCGCTATCCACAATTACACATGCATTGGTCAGTAGTGGTGGCGTTAGTGATATTGCTTCACTTAGAAGAATTCAACTCAAACGTGCTGGCAAGATTGTTTCAACCCTTGATTTATACGACCTTTTAATCTCTGGAGACACGTCAAAAGATATTCGCTTACAGGCTTCTGATGTAATTTATATCCCAACTGTGGGTGATCTTGTTTCAATTGATGGAGAGGTTCTTCGTCCCGCTATTTACGAACTAAATGGTGAAACTACAGCTAGTGACCTGGTCGATTTGGCCGGTGGGTTAGGGCTTAAAGCATTCTCGAAAGGTGCAAGTATAGAGCGGTTTAATGGTAAGGGATTTATGACCGTTGTTGATCTTGACCTTAGCCTTGAGACTGGTCAGAAAATGAAACTCGAAGCTGGGGATCATCTTCGTGTTAAGGGAATTATTAATCGCAAAGAGGGAATCGTTACACTTTCTGGCCACCTTTATCACTCGGGTCAATTTAAATGGGAATCGGGCATGATGCTGTCAGATATTCTGGGTGCTGTGGATAAATTTCCTCCCAATCTTGAACTTGACTATGGGTTAATTTCTCGAGAGACAAAGCCGGTAGGAAATATTGAGGTTATTAAAATAGATTTGCGTGAGTTTTTGTTAGGCAACATGGATGCAGCAGATATAGAGTTGCACGATAGAGATACGATACATATTTTTTCGAATAATTCAAAACGCGATTCTGAAATAAACCCAGTCCTTTCTAAAATTAAATCTCAGGCCAGATCGGCTGATCTTGCAAAAGTTGTCTCAATAAGCGGAACTGTTAGATTGGCAGGTGAATTTCCACTGACTCAGGGTATGAGGGTTTCGGATCTAATTTTAGCCGCAGGTGATTTTTCTATTCGCCATACTCCATATGATTATGGGGTTTTAGTAAGAACGACTCTTCCGCGCGGCGATATTGAGGTGATCAATTTATCTTTAAATTTGTTGGCTGAGGATGAAGATAGTCCGCATAATTGGCCACTGTTACCACAAGATGAAATAATCTTATTTGCAAGCGATGAAGATCGTACGCCGCGCTTAAAGTCATTGATATCTAGGCTTAAAAGTCAAGCCCGTACAGATGAATTGTCTAAAGTTGTGAGTGTTGCCGGTACTATTAAATTTCCTGGTGAGTACCCGTTAGTAAAAGATATGGACATCTCCAGTTTGGTTTATGCCGCGGGGGGATTCAAAGACTCAACTTATACTCAAACAGCAGAATTGTCCCGTTTAAACCTTTCAAACCCCGGGCTTGCAGAAGTTAATTCCATACCATTTTCTATAAGAGAAAGTGAGCTGGTTTCAGATATTCAGTTGCAGCCTCTTGATAGAGTATCATTTAGAGCAATTCCCGAGTTTCGTGAGACAAGAAAAATCACACTACAGGGGGAGTTTAAATTCCCAGGTGATTATCTCTTCGAACAGGGCGAGCTGCTGGGAAGTGTTATACAAAGGGCGGGTGGATTTACCGATTACGCTCATCCTGAAGCTTCTTTTTTCACTAGATCGTCTCTGAAAATTCGAGAGCAAGAAGAAATAAATGAATTGAATCGACGTCTAAATGATCTAGTTGCAACGAACAGGTTAGAGGATATAAATTCAGATGCAGTAGTTAGTTATGAACAGCTTACTCTTCAAGACAAAACCTTAAATGAACTAGAGAAAGCCAAGGCAGTAGGTCGACTTGTTATTCCCCTTCGTGAGATTTTGGCAATGCGAGCTGACGACATCCTTCTTGAAGATGGCGATAGAATATTAGTGCCAAAATATCGTCAAGAAGTGACGATTATTGGAGAAGTGCAACGTCCTGTATCCTATTTATTCAATCCCAAGTATTCAATTGCAGATTATCTTGAACAGAGCGGTGGCACCAAAGACGGTGCAGATTTAGGTGCTATCTATATAGTTAAAGCAGGTGGTCAAGTGGTCTTACCCAAGGGTAATTTGTTCCGCTTTTTTGCACCGTCTGAAAGAGTTCAACCTGGAGACACTATTGTAGTTCCTCTGGATACAGATGAAACTTCGCTCGAGTTTATTCCTCTTATGGCAGAGGTAAGCAAGATTCTTTATCAGACGGCCTTAGGCGCAGCAGCACTAAACAGCTTTAAGTAATAGTAATATTTTTAACAACAATACAGGCCAACTTAGGAGTCACATATTTTGCATAACGACCAACTAATTGCACAGGAATTTCAAATTGATTTCCGAGAGGTATTTAAAGTCCTTATAGGTGGGAAGAATTTGATTGTTGGATTGTCTGCATTTTTCGCAACTTCATCCTTGATAATTGCTTTAATACTTCCAAATCAATACAAAAGTGTTGCTGTGTTAGCTCCTGCTCATGATAGTAGCGGTGGCATTCCGGCAGCTTTTTCTCAAATAAGTGGTTTGGCATCATTTGCCGGTGTAAAAATAGGTGCAGGTTCACTTTCTGAAGCTCAAATTGCTCATGAAATTATGAATTCCTGGGGATTTATAGAGACTTTTATCAAAGATAGTAATCTCGAGGTTGCTATATATGCTTCCAAAGGTTGGGATCGAGAGAAAAATAGCTTAATAATTGATGATGATCTCTATGATATTGCTAGTCAAAAGTGGCTGATTGAAACGGATGATGGAACCAGAGACCCCACTAGCTGGGAGTTATATGAAAAATTTTCCGAAAATATATCGGTTTTTTCGGACAGTGATTCTGGACTGGTTTCTGTGAGTGTTGTAAATTACTCGCCGTTTGTTGCAAAAGAGCAGGTCGATTTGTTTGTTGCTGCCATAAACAGGCATATGCAACAAAGAAAGATGGCGATGATTAATAACAGCATAGAATATCTACAGGAAGAAATTGAAAAAAGCTCAATTGCCGGTATGCGTCAGGTTTTATATACAATTATTGAAGAGCAGATTAAAAGTAAGATGCTTTCACAGGCTACCCCTGAACATACGTTCGTTATAGTTAACCCAAGCATGGTTCCAGAGGAACCTTCAGAGCCAAGTCGCCTACTTATAATTTTTCTAGGGACCCTTTTAGGTCTTATAATTTCGGTATTGCTAGTTTTTATTAAGAACTATCAAGTTGGCCCCAAAAGTAAATTGTTAAATTAAATGTGAGTTAGAGGCAAGAGTGTGATGTCAATCAAAGCGAAACGTAAATGACTTTAGATGCGATAATCACTCTTGCTGTTTTGTCATCTTTTTTGGTTGTCGCCATCAGCGGCAGGCTTGCTGTTGATATCGCCCTAGCAGTTTGTATGACCGCGCTTCTGGTCTTTGGCGTACTCACGCCCAACGAAGCTTTTCAGGGTTTCTCAAATCCAGCACTATTTATCATAGCCTGTTTTTATATTGTCTCCTCGGCACTCAAGGAAAGTGGTGCTTTGCACTGGTGGATAATGCGTTGGTTAGGTAAAAATAGATCAGTAAAAGGTGCTATACCACTGATAATGGCGCCAGTTGCTGTGAGTAGTTCTATCATTAGTAACACCCCGGTCGTAGCTATCTTTATTCCGCTTATTCAAGATTGGGCCCGCCGCCATAATATATCCATATCCAAGCTATTAATTCCGCTCAGCTACGCATCAATTCTGGGTGGTACCTGTACCCTGATTGGTACTAGCACCAATATTATAATAGTTGGCTTGCTGCAAGGATCCCCAGAAGCCGATCAGCTAAGCTTGTTTAGTCCCGCTGCAGTGGGTATACCCTTGGTACTGCTAGGTATCGCCTATTTTGTTTTAATCGGTCATCGATTATTACCAGAGCGCAATAGCCTCGGCGAGGAGCTAGTTGATACTCGCCAATATGCCGTATCTATGCGAGTAGAAGAGGGTGGAGTACTGACTGGCATGTCGATTGCTGATGCAGGGTTACGTCATCTTCAATTTAGCTTCTTGTCTGAGATTCAATCCAAAGGTCACGTGATACCAGCGGTCGGCCCAGAGGAAATCCTTAGCGACAATGATATTTTAGTCTTTGTGGGTCAGCCAGAAGGGGTTAGCGAGCTACGTCAGTTTAGAGGTTTAGCGCCAGCCGAAAATGAAGTCTTAGAGCTGGATATTCCCTACAGCAGTCGCGCACTTATAGAGGCGGTGGTTTCACCAGTCTCAAATATGATCGGAAAAACGGTAAAAGCGGTTACCTTCAGGACTATGTTTGGCGGCGTTATCCTATCAATTTCGCGGAATGGTAAGAGAATTGATCAGAAAGTCGGCAATATTGTCATCAAACCTGGTGATACATTGCTGTTGGAGGCTGCTCGCGGCTTTGTTCGCCGTCATCGTTATAATCGTGACTTTCTGCTACTGAGTAGAATCGATGACGCGACCATACCCGATGTTTCAAAAGCCCCTATAGCACTGGCCTTGTTGGGAGTGTTTATTGCTGTCGTATTATTGGGGGTTATCTCTTTAGTCTCGGCATCACTCTTGTTGGTTACAGCGCTGGCAGTAACTGGTTGTATTTCTCTAGAATTTGCCCAGCGCAGTATTGATATGCGAGTTATTCTGGCCATTGGAGCATCGTTGTCCCTTGGTTTTGCGCTGCAAAAGACCGGGCTGGCCGATATGGCTGCCCATGGAATTATGTCGGTAGCTGATGGCAACCCATTTTTAAATTTACTGCTTTTATATCTGGTAACCGTCGCAGCCACAGAGCTGATCACCAATAATGCCGCGGCAGTTCTGATGTTTCCGCTGGCTCAAGCGCTGAGCACCGAGCTTGATGTCAGTCTTTTGCCCTTTGTTATGACTATAATGTTTGCTGCATCCTCAAGCTTTTTGACCCCGTTTGGTTATCAGACTAACCTAATGGTCCAGGGTCCAGGCGGCTATTATTTTTCCGATTATTTCAGGGCAGGTTTTTTACTGAGTATTTTGGTTGGTATTCTGGTAATATTTTGCGTCCCGATTTTCTGGCCTTTCTAGCTACTTGAATAAACTGAGCTATACTTTTTAGAATACCCGCAACAGTTAAGTCTGATGCGGCTGTTAACTTTTATTAGCAGCGTAATTGATGCATTGAACAATAATGTTTTTGGATACCCCCATAATTGACCTGGTAATCCACAAATACGCTGCACAACAATCTAACACGAGAGATAAGAATGACTGAATTAACCTGTTTTAAGGCATACGACATCCGAGGTCAGCTCGGAACCGAGTTGGACGAAGCGATTGCGTACCGTATTGGCCGTGCCTATGCTGAATTTCTGCAACCCAAAAATATTGTTCTGGGTGGCGATGTGAGGCTTACCAGTGAAGCTCTTAAAGCAGCTCTTAGTGAAGGTATTCGTGACGCGGGTTCAGATGTTATAGATATAGGTATGGTAGGAACAGAAGAAGTTTACTTCGCCACCTCGCATCTTAATGCCGATGGCGGCATCGAAGTTACCGCTAGCCATAACCCAATGGATTACAACGGCATGAAGCCAATTCGTGAAGGCTCGCGGCCAATCAGTTCAGACACTGGGCTGTTGGATATCAAGCGCATTGCTGAGGAAAATCAATTTGCAGCTGTCGAACCGAATAAACGCGGCGGCTACAAAAAAGTTTCTATATTGGACGCCTACCTCGATCATCTGCTTGGCTATATTGATATCCAAGCAATTACACCACTCAAATTAGTCATGAACGCAGGTAATGGTGCCGCTGGCCATGTCGTAGACGCACTTGAAAAGCGTTTTTCTGAGCTTAATTTGCCAATCGAAATAATTAAAGTAAACAATGAGCCAGATGGCACATTTCCAAATGGCATTCCCAATCCAATACTTCACGAGAATCGTGCCCCCACCATTGACGCAGTCTTGGAGCACGGAGCAGACTTTGGCATAGCCTGGGATGGTGATTTTGACCGCTGTTTCCTTGTTGATGAGAAGGGCAAATTTATTGAAGGTTACTATATTGTTGGTCTGTTGGCAGAAGCCTTTCTAATAAAAAATCCTGGTGCTAAGGTAGTTCACGATCCCCGTCTTACTTGGAACACCATTGAAGTCGCTGAAAAACATGGTGGCCATGCCGTGCAATCGAAAACTGGTCATGCTTTTATTAAAGAGCGCATGCGTTCTGAAGATGCAGTCTACGGCGGTGAAATGAGTGCACACCATTATTTCCGCGACTTCTTCTATTGCGACAGTGGCATGATTCCATGGCTGCTGGTAATGGAGTTGGTTACCACGACCGGCAAACCTTTGTCCGAGCTAGTGAATGACATGGTAGTTGCTTACCCATCTCCGGGTGAGATTAACCGTAAAATTGCCGATCCTCAATCTGCAATTCAGCGAGTGCGTGAGTACTATGAAGCTAGTGCAATCGCTACCGACGATGCTGATGGAGTTTCCATGGAATTTCCCGAGTGGCGCTTTAATCTGCGCATGAGTAACACCGAGCCGGTAGTTCGACTCAATCTAGAAACTCGCAGCGACAATGAATTGTTGATCAAGTGTAAGCATGAGATTCTTTCTATATTAGATCAGGTATAATTTTTTTCCGAATAAAATCAACTCAAGGATATGAGTATGGCAAGCTGGTTTTTACTTCAGACCAAATCAAGGCAAGAGAGCAGGGCAGTTGAAAATCTAGAACGCCAAGGCGTTGATTCTTTCTGCCCAATGGTTCGTGTTGAAAAAGTTTCCCGAGGCCATCGAATTGTAAAACAGGAAGTTTTATTTCCTGGTTATCTCTTTGTTAACTTCAATCAAGCCTCGGTTTCAGCAACTACTGTTCGTTCCACAAGAGGTGTCAGCCACTTTGTCAACTGTGGAGGTTCACCGGTCATGGTTCCTGAAACGCTTATCGAACAGCTGCAACAGCGGAGCGATCCCGCTACCACCGAATTGGTATCCGAGCTTCCCCAGAGCGGCGACTATCTAGAAGTCATTGAAGGGCCATTTAAAGGCCTCAATGCAGTATTCTCACAAATCGACGGAGATCAGCGCGCCGTAGTTTTGATTAACATCTTAAATCAACAGGTAAAAGCATTGCTACCCTTCAGCAGCTTATCTAGTCAAGGTGGGCGCTCAAGCCAAGATTAGACAAGTTAAGGTACTAACGAACAACACAATTTGAATGGATACGAGACGAAATAACATGGAACTGTTTATGATCAAGAATAAATCCCTTTTTGCTTTCTTCACCTGCTTAGCCCTAATGTCCCCAAACGGAATACTTTCAGCACAGGATATCTCTTCGGGCTCGGCAGAAGAAAGTCTAAAAGAAGCAAGGAAACTCTGTACTGGTATCAGTGAATCAAACAAACGGCTCGCCAAGTCTGCTGGATATGATATCGAACAACTCTGTAGCAGCCTTGACCTGTTTGAGTTGCCCGATGGTGAAGATGTCGAGGGACCGCTAGTTTTACCCCGTAAAAACCCCGCTGCAGAAGTCATCAAAAGTGATGAATCATTGGCTCCAATCGCAGACGAAGAGACAGCATTGGAAAAGTCGAAAAATTTGTCAGCTTTTGGCTACGACCTTTTTGCCGGCGAACCCACCAGTTTTGAGCCCGCATCGCGAATCCCCATCTCACCCAACTATATACTGGGGCCTGGCGACACCGTAAAAGTGCTATTTTATGGCAAGGTTAACCAATCTCATGAGCTAGAAATTAACCGCGACGGCTCAATTGAATTTCCCCAGTTGGGTCCAGTCAGTCTTGCCGGTATGACTTTTAGCGACGCGAAACTGTTGTTACAGCAACGTATAAAAGAAGAAATAATAGGTATTCAAGCTAGCATTAGTCTTGGTGAATTGCGCTCTATTCAGGTATTCATGCTAGGTGAAGCCTACAAACCCGGCACCTATACGATATCAGCCCTTTCCACCATCACCAACGCACTTTTTCTTTCAGGTGGGCTCAACGAGATTGCTTCACTGCGTAACATACAGTTAAAGCGCGCTGGAAAAGTGATCGCACAGCTAGATATCTATGACCTTCTGTTGCATGGCGACACCAGTAATGATGCGCAACTTCAATCTGGCGATACTATATATATACCCACTGTCAATAAAACTGCATCCATCGACGGTGAAGTTCGTCGCCCCGCCATATATGAACTTAAAGGCCCAGTTACAACCAAGCAGTTGATAGAAATTGGAGGCGGTTTAAAGCCTACAGCATTCAATAAAAGCGCCCGTATCCACCGTATTATCGATTCAGGCTTTATGAGTGTAATCGATATTGATTTAAGCACCAGAGATGGTCAGAAAACCCCGGTTAAAAGCGGTGACTTATTGGTGATTGACGCAGCCGTAGAGCAGCAAGAGATGATCGTAAAGCTATCTGGCCATGTCCATCATCCCGGTGAGTTCTTGTGGCGCCAAGGTCTGCGTATTTCAGACTTGGTTAAAAGTATCAAAAGCCTAAAGCCCAATGTAGATCTGGATTTTGCATTAATTCGCCGCGAGCTGCCGCCAGTGGGTAAGATAGAACCATTGTATGTCGACTTGCGCGCAGTGCTTGCCGATTCCGATAGCAGTGCCAATATCAGCTTTTTCCCCCGCGATGAATTAATTATATTTTCCAATCAGCCCAATCGAGCTGACAGTATGTCTGAACTTGTTCAGTCCCTTAAGCAACAGTCAAGATCAGGCGAAATGGCACAAATAGCCACCATAAATGGCACTGTTCGCTCGCCCGGAGAATATCCGCTAACTAAAAATATGACCTTAACCGAATTAATAGCCGCGGCGGGGGGGCTCAATGAGGAAGCTTATACTCAGATAGTTGAGCTGTCTCGACATGACTTTACCAATGTAGAGCAAGCCACCTCAGACCATTTTGCCATTAGATTGGCAGAGGCCCTTAACCACCCCAGCAAAGACCCGCAGCTTCAGCCCTATGATATTGTCTCGGTGCGAACCATCCCTGAATTTAGAGAAAGCCTGAGTATCCAACTGATGGGCGAAGTTCGGTTTCCCGGTCACTATCGATTTAAGCGTGGCGAGAAACTCTCAGAAGTGATTATACGAGCCGGTGGCCTGACTGAGCTAGCACATGCTGACGCAGCGGTATTTACCCGCGAAGGCCTTCGTGAGCAAGAGGCAAAACAGCTACAGGAGTTACGCCAACGTCTCCGGGCTGATATAGCCACAGCAAGCCTTGAAAAAACCAACGAAGGTAAGTCAGCTGGAATAGATGAATCCGCAAAAATACTTGCCGGGCTGGAAGCCAGTCAGGCCCTGGGACGATTGGTTGTCGACCTCAGTGCGATATTGGATAAAACAATAGATGACTTGACCTTAAAAGATGGAGATCTTTTGGCAATTCCCGAGTACCGCCAGGAAATATCTGTAGTCGGTGAGATTCAACATCCCTCGGCACATCTATTCAGCCGCAAACTCAACATCCAAGACTATATTGATCTCAGCGGTGGGGTCAATCATCGCGCCGACCGAAAGCGATTGTACGTAATCAAAGCCGACGGTTCAGTTTCCCTGCCGGGTCGATCGGGCTGGTTTAAGCGCCGTCATATAACCGTTGACCCAGGCGACACTATCATAGTACCGCTCGATGTTGGCCGTCGTCGCACCCTAACCGTGTGGAACGAAGCCAGCGCCATCATCTACCAATTAGCACTTGGTGCTGCAGCGGTAAATAGCTTTTAGAATAGTAAATTAAAGGAATCGATAGATGTTGCTCAAAGGACGATCACTGCGATATTTAATAAAACTCTATTATAGAGGGCTCAAGCGCTGCCTACTCTGTATTGTTCTGCCAACCATTTTCGGCGTCGCTCACCTGGCTAATGCAGAGCCATGGCTAGACACAAGAGACTCTGGTTTGCGTATGGATATAGAGCGACTATCCAACGCAGGTGTAATAAAGGTACCCATCAACACTCGGCCCCTAATGTGGTCGGGTATTCTCAATGATCTTGAAGCTAGCGACAGTAAAGCACTCCCAGAAAAGGTTAAGAATAGCTTTGCGCGTGTTATAAGCGCTGGCAGAAAAGTCACCCGTATCAACAGCCCGCAACAGTCGCTCAGGCTGTCAGCAGCCAATCAATCGCAACTGATCCGTCACTTTGGAGACAAAGCCCGAGAAGAAGCTGAATTGACCCTGCGTCGCAGCGGCACTAGCCGGCACTTCGCTTATAACCTCGAAATCACCAAAACAATAAGCCCCTGGGATGGCGAACAAACCCATTATGACAACAGCTATTTTGGTGTTGTGCTAGGCAACTGGATTGGATTAATCGGCAGTGTTGAAAAATGGTGGGGGCCTTCATGGAATAGCAGTTTGATCCTAACCAACAATGCACGACCAAGCACAGGTCTAACCCTGCAGCGAAATTATTCACAGCCCTTCGAACTGCCAGTGCTGGAATGGTTTGGACCCTGGACAACCTCAATGTTTATCTCTGAACTCGATGACCAGCGATTTATCAACAATACCAAACTGGTCGGAATGAACATTGGCTTTCGCCCCACCCAATCCCTAGAGATTAATCTTCGGCGCACTGCCCAGTGGGGCGGTCAAGGTAGACCGCAAACCTTTAAAAGCTTTGTCGAATTGTTAACAGGTATTGCCGATAATTGCGGTCAATTAAGCTGCAAAGCTAAAGAGCCGGGAAACCAGTTGGCGGGCATAGATATTCGCTGGGACATACCATGGCAGGACATATCCATATATGGTCAAACCATCGGAGAAGACGAAGCCGGCGGCCTGCCTTCGCGGCGTTCCAGTCAGATAGGCATGCAGTTTCATCTCAGTCGTCAATGGTTTGAAGGAACGGTGTTTGTTGAGTATGACGACACCAGTCTTAAATCTGCGCCCAGCCCCTACAACTCGCTCTATAATCATAGTATCTATAAAACTGGCTACCGCTATCAGGGGCGAGTCATAGGCGCGACCTGGGATAACGATTCGACAGTCACCAGCCTTGGCGCCATTGGCTATTTGACCAATGGCGACAAAATTGAGGCGCGCTACAGCTACGGTGAAATCAATAAAGACAACCTGCAAGACGGAACAACAGTCGCAAGACACTCGGTTAATCGAGGTGGTGCCAGCCTAAACACCGTCGCAGCAAAATGGCAGCGCCCCTTTGAGTGGGGAGAAATTGAACTTGAAGGGCGATATACCGACCAAATAATTGATGAATTTGGTCGTCAGGAAGACAAATTACGTGTCGGAGTATCGTTTAACTACTATTTTTATTAAACGACTCGGTAGGTTATTCGCTCAGTATGTCATCCCGACAGAGCGTTTCAGTATGTCATCCCGACAGAGCGTTTCAGTATGTCATCCCGACAGAGCGAAGCGACGAGGGAACTTCGTGAAATTAAGCGCAACATAGGAAGGCCGGCAAAAAAATAGCCGCTAAAAAAAACGGAAGTTAAACAAAGGAATTGTTTACAGTTTATGGAAGAAACTGAAAGGAAGAACTACAAAGGGATTATCCTCGCCGGCGGTTCAGGCACACGTCTGCACCCGATCACACTGGCAGCCTCAAAGCAGCTGTTGCCAGTCTACGACAAGCCGATGATCTACTACCCCCTGTCAGTATTAATGCTGGCCGGGATCCGCGAAGTATTAATCATCTCAACCCCCGTCGACCTGCCCGGCTTCAAGCGCATGCTTGGCGATGGCAGTCAATTTGGCATCAGCATCAGCTATGCCGAACAGCCATCCCCAGACGGACTAGCCCAAGCCTTTATTATTGGCCAAGAGTTTATTGGCGACGACAATGTCGCCCTAGTACTTGGCGACAATATCTTTTACGGCCAACACTTCACCGACAAGCTCGAAAATGCCACACAACGAGAGCAGGGCGCAACCATCTACGCCTACCATGTCAACGACCCCGAACGTTTTGGTGTGGTTGAATTTGATGCACAAGGCAAAGCCATCAGCATTGAAGAAAAACCGCAAAATCCAAAATCCCGATACGCCATCACCGGCCTCTACTTTTACGACAATGACGTTATTGAAATCGCCAAAAGTATCAAACCCTCAGCCCGCGGCGAACTCGAAATAACCGATATCAACAACGTCTACCTAGAGCGCGGCGACCTGCATGTCAGCCAACTCGGGCGCGGCTTTGCCTGGCTCGACACCGGCACCCATGACTCACTGCTTGAAGCCAGTCAATTTGTGCAAACCGTCGAGCACCGTCAGGGACTAAAAGTCGCCTGTCTCGAAGAAATAGCCTATCAGCGGGGCTGGATCTGTGAGCAACGTCTGCAGAAACAAGCTGCCGCACTGCACAAAACCGGCTACGGCCAATACCTGCAAAAAGTTGTCGAGGGCTACCAATGAATATAATTGAAACCGCCGTACAAGGCGCCGTAGTAATTGAACCCAAAGTCTATGGCGACGCGAGAGGCTTCTTTCTTGAAACCTATCAAGCCCAGCGCTACCAGAAACAAATTCATAACGACCTACCATTTGTTCAAGACAACCACTCGCGCTCATCCAGAGGCGTACTGCGTGGGCTGCACTTTCAGAAAACCAAACCCCAGGGCAAATTAGTCAGAGTTGTGCGCGGCGAAGTATTTGATGTAGTCGTCGACCTGCGCAAAGACTCACCCAGCTTTGGGAAATGGCACGGCGTCTGGCTATCCGAAGAAAATCACCGTCAATTCTGGTTGCCCCCGGGCACCGCCCATGGCTTTGTGGTCACCTCCGACAGCGCCGACTTTGAATACAAATGCACCGAATACTACGACCCCAGCGACGAAGGCTGCTTGCTGTGGAATGACCCGCAATTAAATATCGACTGGCCGATAACCAACCCGATACTTTCCGATAAAGATAGAGCAGGGCAGAGCTTTGCAGAACTGTTTAAAGAGCAAGTTAAAGACTTATATCCGGGGTCAAAGGCATGAAGTTACTGATCACCGGAGCCGCCGGCCAACTCGGCAAAGCCTTTGTCAGCGAACTAAAAGCCAACAGAGACATTCAATTCTCAGCCTATAGCCGCGGCGACCTAGACGTCACCTGTGTCGACGAAGCCCAAACAGTGATAGCCCGCGAGCGCCCAGACTTTGTCATCAACACCAGCGCCTACACACAGGTAGACCTCGCTGAATCTGAAAAAGAAAACGCCTATTTGGTCAATGAAACCGGCCCAGCCAACCTCGCCGAAGTCTGCAAACGACTGGATATCCCCCTAGTCCACTTCTCCACCGACTATCTCTTTGACGGCAGTAAACAGGGCCCCTGGCTCGAAGATGACCCAACAGCCCCACTGGGAATATACGGCGCCAGCAAACTCGCCGGAGAAAAAGCCATCACCCAGATACACAGCAAACACCTGATCTTTCGTACCAGCTGGGTATTCTCTGAATACGGCCACAACTTTGTCAAAACCATGCTTCACGTAGGTTCCATGCGCGAAAAGATGAACATTGTCGACGACCAGATAGGCAAGCCAACCTCCGCCAGAGAAATTGTCCGCCTTATACTGCAAATACTGCCAAAAATCGAAAACCACTGGGGCATCTACAACCTCGCCCAGCCCCAAGCACTCAGCTGGTACAGCTTTGCACAGGCAATCTTTGTGCAGGCCCGCAGTCTCGATAACAACTACTGGAGCAATCATCTGCTAGTCAGCGACCTGCAGCCGATCCCCAGCAGCGAATACCCCACCCATGCCCAACGGCCCGCCAACTCAGAGCTCGACACCAGCAAACTCGAAAACACCTTTGGCCTAACTATCAAGCCATGGCAAGACAGCCTCAATGAAACCATAGGAGCCCTGCAAGACCATGACTGAGTATCAACCACGCAATATCCTTGTCACCGGCGGCGCAGGCTTTATAGGCAGCAACTACGTACGCTATATGCTCGGCAAATACCCCGACGTAAACATTGTTAATCTCGACAAACTCACCTACGCCGGCTCAATGGACAACTTAGACGGACTGGCAGATAAAACCCGCCATCATTTTGTGCAAGGCGATATCTGCGACCAAGCATTAATCGCCAAACTGCTCGAGCAGCATCAAATAGATACTCTCGTTCACTTCGCCGCTGAAAGCCATGTCGACCGATCCATCAGCGGCCCCAGTGAATTTATACAAACCAATGTAATCGGCACCTTTGTACTACTCGAAGCAGCAAGAAGCTACTGGCAACAAACCAACGGTCTCGATAACAAGCAATGCCGTTTTCACCATATCTCCACCGATGAAGTATTTGGCACCCTAAAGCTCACAGACCCGGCATTTACAGAAACCACCGCCTACGCACCCAACTCGCCATACTCCGCATCAAAAGCCAGCTCAGACCATCTGGTAAGAGCCTGGCACCACACCTATGGCTTACCCGTCACCACCAGCAACTGCTCGAATAACTACGGCCCCTGTCAGCACGCCGAAAAGTTTATCCCCACCGTCATAAGAGCCTGCCAACAGCAACAGCAGATACCCATCTATGGCGACGGCAGCAATATTCGCGACTGGCTGTATGTCGAAGATCACTGCTCCGGCATTGATGCCGTAGTGCGCAAGGGCACACTCGGTGAAACCTACAATATTGGCGGTATCAACGAATGGGCCAATATCGATATCTGCCGCACCATCTGCGACCTGATGGACCAACAAAACCCAGCTGCCGCCCCCCACCGAAAACTAATTAGCTTCGTCATTGACCGACCCGGGCACGACTGGAGGTACGCCATAAACGCAGAAAAAATAGCCAGAGAGATTGGCTGGAAACCACAGGAAACCTTTGAGACAGGCATAGCCAAAACAGTGGAAGCACAATGTATAGCCAAAGCCTAATCAACCCAATGTCATCCCGACAGAGCACTCTATTAACACTGTCACCCCGACAGAGCACTCTATTAATGCTGTCATCCCGACAGGGCACTCTATTAACACTGTCATCCCGACAGAGCGAAGCGACGAGGGACCTCCATAAGATTTCTCCCGCTAGTCGAAATAACATGAGAGTTGTCACCCCAACAACGGAACGTCACCCCAGCGAAGGCTGGGGTCTATACCAAGGATCAAGAACAAAGGAATACAACCATGCAAAATGAAATGCACCTAAACCAACCCATCGACGATGAAATCGACCTACGAGAACTCGGATCCGTACTCTGGGCAGGCAAAAAAATCATCCTCACCGTCACCAGCCTATTCGCCGTAATAGCAGTGATTGTCGTACTGTTAATCCCCAATCAATACCAGGCCACAGCCGTAGTCTCCCCGGCCCAAAGTGGCGGCACCTCCATGCTAGGCGCCATGAGCTCACAGCTTGGAGGACTTGCCTCCCTAGCCGGAATCAAAGTCCCTTCAGACGAGGGAGGAGAAGCCCAAGCAGCCATGGAAATAATGCAATCCTGGAGCTTTATTGAGGAATTTATAAAAACCAACAACCTCGCCGCAGAAATCTTTGCCGCCGACGGCTGGAAAAGACAAACCAATAAACTCAGCTATGACAGCAGCCTCTACGACAGCCAGCAAAAACAGTGGGTAAGAAACCCACCAGCAGGTAAAACCATAGAACCCACCAGCTGGGAACTTTATAAAGAATTTTCCGAGCGTCTAACTGTCACAACCGACAAAACAACCGGCATGATCTCGGTATCAATTGAACACTACTCACCAATACTCGCCCAACAATGGGTAAACCTTTATATCACCACCATTAACAACTATATGCGCAGCAGAAAACTACAGCAGGCCAACAGCAATATTGAGTACCTGGAAGCGCAGATAGAAAAAACCGCCATC
>Ga0209094_1000927_pt1 | contig 18880 bp, 16 predicted proteins | sample COGITO_mtgs_1004_2_FD_184790 | JGI IMG/M metagenome (GOLD analysis project Ga0209094, IMG submission 184790) | Pelagic marine microbial communities from North Sea - COGITO_mtgs_100430 (SPAdes) (version 2) | ecosystem: Environmental > Aquatic > Marine > Epipelagic ...
CTCTATAGTTGAAAGCGCGGCCTTATTGTTTAGGAGCCGCGGACTCATGCAATTAAACGAGGAATTCTAACCTAGATTGCTTAAGGGTGTTAGCTGAGATGGGGGTGAATTATGCTGAGGAGACGCAGGTTTCTGAGTCTTAATGCTAAAGATTATGCACTTCTAGCGGGTAGCCTCGGTCGCGATAGTATTTATAGCGTTGACGAGATTTTGCTTTTGCTTCATCGGTGCCCATAACTACTTCGGCGACACGGGTAAAGCGGCTAAAGCATTCGGGAGTCTGCTCGGTTAAATTGACTAATACATCATGATGATCACGCGGATCACCAGAACAGGCGACTAAAATCTCGCCCGTTGCTGATGCTGCGCTATCGGTCTTGCTATTGTCTTCACTTTCTTTGCCGGTCATTTCAGAACTGATTTCAGAATTGATTTCAGAATTGATTTCAGAGCTATGCGGTAAAAAACTATTGGGCCTAAAGGTCCATAATAGTTTATCTACCGCTGCCATATGTTCTTCGTTAGCAGTGTGAAGGTATACATCACACTGCTTGCGAAAGGCTTTTTCTGTTAGTCGGCAAGCAAAGTTCCAATAATCATCAAGGGTGTTGATGTTGGTAATATAAAAATCAATTTTCGTCATGTGGTTTTTATTCTTCTTATTGAGTGACGTTTAAACGGCTGCTTTACCGGCTAGTGAGATTAAATACTGACAAAGCAATCCGACAGGTCGGCCACTAGCGCCTTTACCACCGGCTTGGCCCCATGCGGTGCCGGCAATATCTAAATGTGCCCAGCGGTAGTTTTCGGTAAATTCTGATAAAAAGCAGGCGGCGGTAATGGTGCCCGCACCACCGGCGGCGATATTGCCAAGATCAGCAAAAGGCGAGCTGAGTTGTTTTTTATAGACATCCCAAAGCGGTAATTGCCATGCACGGTCGGCGCTATCGGTGCCCGCAGTTAATAGGCTATTGGCTAAGTCGTCATTGTTACTGAGTAAACCACTCGCATGATGACCTAACGCCATAATGCAGGCGCCAGTTAAAGTGGCGATATCAACCACTGATTCTGGCTTAAAGCGTTCTACATAGGTTAATGCATCACATAAAACTAAGCGACCTTCGGCATCGGTGTTTAATACTTCAATGGTTTTACCCGACATGCTGGTGACGACATCGCCAGGTTTGGTGGCCTTACTTGATGGCATATTTTCGGCGGCAGGAATAACACCGATAACATTTAACGGTAGTTTCATTTCTGCGATAGCTGAAAGCGTGCCGATAACGCTGGCTGCACCGCACATATCAAATTTCATTTCATCCATTCGGGCGCCAGGCTTAAGGCTAATGCCACCAGAATCAAAGGTGATGCCTTTACCCACTAATACATGAGGCTTTTGGCTTTTTTTGCCGCCTTGATAGTTAATAACCATTAATTGCGATTCTTCTACGCTGCCATGACCCACAGAAAGCAGTGAGTCCATGCTAAGCGCTTGCATTTGTTTTTCACCTAATACGGTGGTTTTAATAGCGGCATGCTGCCTAGCTAGCTTGCGAGCCTGAGCAGATAGATATTTCGGCGTGCAAATATTGCCGGGCAGGTTGCCTAGCTCGCGGGCGATGTTAATACCTTGACCAATAGCGACACCTTGGCTTATTGCTTGGCGATTAGCTGCGGTGCTATCGGCATTAACGATGCTAACGCGAGCGAGGGTAACGGGGTTCTTTTTGCTTGGCTTTGTGGTGGTGTAGAGATAAGTGGTGCGGGCAATGCGTGCGGCGATCTGCTGAATTGCCCAGCTTGTAGGTACCGCTTTATTCGTTTTAAAGCTACTTAGCACTGCGCAATGTTTGCCTGGCAAGGCGGTGACTGCTTTAGCAAGTGAGTCGCAGGCTTTAACCATTGCTTGACGGTTGAGTTTGTCTTTGTCGCCTAAGCCCCATAATACAATTCGATTGGCTGCTGTTCCGGCAATGCCTCTTAGAGTTACTGCTTCACCCAAGTGACCACTAAAATCATCGCTGGCGAGTATTTTGGCTAGTTGCTTTTTGCTCGCTTTGTCTAGCGCTCGGCTATCGCTATTGAGTTTTAGATCTTCATAAACAGGAATAACGAGGGTGTCGCAGGCAAAAGTGGCTAGATTAGAGGTCGATTTAAGGGTGGCACGCATAGTTTGACTCGCTCAATTAAGTATTTAGATGGTGTAAAAGCAGACGTTTTGATTGAATGGCGTCTGTTTTGTAAGAAGGGCATGAGACTGTTTTTTTATCATTAAGTTGCTATTCATACTGACCCTTATTCGATCATCTATTGTCGATTTTGCAGCATAAGAGTCAAGTGATTTGTGTTGCATTAGTTCGATATTGCTCCGATTAGCAGCCATCGGCTTTAGTGTAGGCCTAATGTCAGTTATTACTCGCGGCCGCTAGAGCATTTGAGTATAATCTTGCGCTTTATTTTGTTGTTTGATTTGCCGCCGTTTAGATTACCGTCAAAACGTTCGCGATCAATTAAAAGCACTGAGAAAACGACGTTAATGTTAGAGACTAATCCGCAGCAAACCAGCCTTAAAGATCTTTTTGGTCGCGTCGATATCCTTAGGGGGTATCTTTGACTATGCGAACAAAAAAGAAGCGCTGACTGAGGTCGAATTAGAGCTGGCTGAACCTGCGGTTTGGGATAATCCCGATAAGGCGCAGCAATTAGGCAAGCAACGCGCTGCCCTAGAGGCTGTCGTTGGCGTTATTGATAAGCTTGATATCGGTATTGCCGATACTAAAGACTTGCTCGATATGGTGATTGAAGACGATGATGCTGAGGCGCTTGAATCTGTCGATGCTGAAATTGCTGAGCTAGAAAGCTTGTTGGGGGTGTTGGAATTTCGCCGCATGTTCTCTGGCGAGATGGATCCGAATAATGCGTTTTTGGATATTCAATCGGGTTCGGGCGGCACCGAAGCACAAGATTGGGCTGAAATGCTGCTACGCATGTATTTGCGATGGGGCGAGGCTAAGGGCTTTAAAGTCGATTTAATGGAAGCCTCTGCCGGTGATGTTGCAGGCATTAAAAGTGCGACTATTCAGTTTCAGGGTGAGTATGCCTTTGGTTGGTTGCGAACTGAGACGGGGGTGCATCGCTTAGTGCGTAAATCGCCGTTCGATTCTGGCAGTCGCCGACATACTTCTTTTGCGTCTATATTTGTCTCTCCCGAAGTCGATGAAAATATTGAAGTCGATATTGATCCCTCTGATGTGCGAACGGATACTTATCGTGCCTCGGGCGCGGGTGGTCAGCATGTTAACAAAACCGATTCGGCGGTGCGTTTAACGCATATACCCACGGGCACGGTTGCTCAGTGTCAGGATGCGCGTTCGCAGCATCAAAACCGTGATAAAGCATGGAAAATGTTAAAAGCCCGGCTGTATGAATTAGAAATGCAAAAACTGAATGCTGAAAAACAATCGTTAGAAGATGGCAAGTCGGATATTGGCTGGGGCAGTCAAATTCGATCTTACGTTTTAGATGATCAGCGCATTAAAGATTTACGTACTGGTACGCAAACCAGCAACTGTCAAAATGTATTGGATGGCGATATTGATCAGTTTATTGAAGCATCGTTAAAGCAAGGGCTTTAAAAGCGGGCTTTAAAAACAGCCCTTGAATGAACACAGAATAAGTTAAACTCACACTCTCACTTAAGTAAAACTAAGAGCAAGCATTATGAGCGACAAGCAAGATACAACACCGTCTTCTTCTAATATTAATAACAGCGAAGAGAATAAATTAATTGCCGAGCGTCGTGCTAAGTTGGCAACTATTCGAGAAGCGGGTGTTGCTTTTCCTAATGATTTTCGTCGCGATAGCCTTGCCAGTGAGTTGCAAGCCGAGTTAGGTGAGCAAGATAAACCGACATTAGAAGCGCTTAATCGACCTGCCAGTGTTGCGGGTCGTATTATGAATCAACGTGGTCCGTTTATTGTGCTGCAAGATGTTTCTGGCCAAATTCAATTATATGTTGATAAAAAATCACTGCCAGAAGCGTTGGTGACCAAAATTAAGAGCTGGGATATTGGCGATATTGTTTCTGCTTCTGGCCCGGTACATAAATCGGGTAAAGGCGATTTGTACGTCTATATAGAAGATGCTCAGTTATTAACGAAATCATTACGTCCTCTGCCTGATAAATTTCATGGCTTGGCTGATACCGAAATTCGCTATCGTCAGCGCTATGTTGATTTAATTATGAATAAAGAAGTACGAGATGTTTTTGCTTTACGCTCACGCATTATTAATGAAATTCGTCAGTTTTTAGTTGAACGACAATTTATGGAAGTGGAAACGCCAATGCTTCAGGCAATTCCTGGTGGCGCAACGGCGAGACCTTTTGTAACGCATCATAACGCCTTGGATATGGATATGTATTTGCGTATTGCGCCCGAGCTGTATTTGAAGCGATTAGTGGTCGGTGGTTTTGAGCGCGTGTTTGAAATTAACCGTAACTTTCGTAATGAGGGTTTATCGACGCGTCATAATCCTGAATTCACCATGATCGAGTTTTATCAGGCCTATGCTGATTATCAAGATTTGATGGACTTAACTGAGGCCATGTTGCGAACAGTCGTCACTAATGTGTTTTCGCGCACGCAGCTTGATTACCAAGGACATTCCTTGGAGTTTGGCCAGCCCTTTAGACGCATGACAGTATTAGAATCAATTTTGGCGTTTAATCCTGAATTGTCGTTAAGTGATTTATCCGATAGAACCTCTGCCGCTAAAGTGGCAGATGATCTTGGTATTGTGGTTAAAGATATTTATGGTTTAGGCAAAATTCAGATAGAAATATTTGAAAAAACGGTTGAAGAGAAGCTGATTGAACCAACGTTTATTACGGCCTATCCTACAGAGGTGTCGCCGCTAGCACGCCGTAATGATGATAATCCCTTTGTGACTGATCGATTTGAGTTTTTTGTTGCGGGCCGAGAAATTGCTAATGGTTTTTCTGAATTAAACGATGCTGAAGATCAAGCTGAGCGCTTTCAGCGTCAAGTGGCTGAAAAAGATGCTGGTGATATTGAGGCTATGCACTTTGATGCCGATTATATTGCGGCACTCGAGTATGGTCTGCCGCCAACAGCGGGCGAGGGTATTGGTATTGATCGTTTAGTGATGCTGCTGACTGATTCGCCATCAATACGCGACGTGTTACTGTTTCCAGCTATGCGGCTGAACAACTAACATCAATAGTATAGAAGCATGCCTGTTTGAGATGAAATTATTGCAGATGTTCACTTTATGAATCAGCAATTGAGCGACTTAAGGATAAGTTCGTAGATGTATTGGGAAAAGCGTTTAGATTCCTATGGATATCGTTTACTATAGGATTAATCAAGGATGAAGGGGCAGGTAATTGCCCTGTATTGTTTTTCGCGATAGGGATACTGGCGCGATATGGCATGGTTCGACGAAGAAGCGGAAATGCAGTAAGCGTTTTCTAAATGAATGCTAAGGTCTTGTTTAGAAGCCGAGCTGTTTTGGATTTCCCTCGTTTATACCTAATGAAGAAAATAGGTTTTGAATAACATTGAGCGCTAAGCACTTACAGATTGCAGTATCGGTTGGCTTAATTGCCTTGCTATCGGCCTGCGCCTCAATGCCTCTTGAGTATTCTGCGAGTCCTATCGATAATCGCGCTCAAAATACCACCTCTCCTGCAGCGGCTACTCCTTCACCTATGGCTTGCGAGCCTGATATCGATTTAGCGACAGAATCTGTTTTACGCAAATTGGCTTTAGCTAATGAGTGGCATACGGCTAAGCAATATCAAAGTGCTTTTGAAGCCTATGAATCGGCATTGGCTGAGCACAGCAGTTTGTTATCCGATGCTTATGCGCTTTGGGGTATTATTGCATTACGTCTTGATAGAGAAAATCCTGCCTATAGTCGAGAGGCTGCTCAAACGGCTATTTATGTATTGGATCAACGTGCCCAGCAAGCGTTGACGGGTGAGGCCTCTAACGAAGCACGTTTGCTTTGGTTTAGTGCTGAGCTAATGATTGCTGCTGATGCCAGTAAAGATCAAGTGATGGCTGAAAATGTTCAGCTCAATAAAGAATTGGCTCAGCGTGAAGAAGCTATTCAGCGTTTACGTGAGTTAACCTTAGGTAAGTAATTTTTAGCTTCGACCTTATTCGAATTTTATTCTCTGTTTTTTGATTCCTGCGTTGTTTTTTATTCCTGCGTCGCTTTGTATTCTAATTGATTTAAAAAATACAAAATCGATCTAAAAAATATATTTTTAGATCGATTTTGTGTTTTTCAGTGTTTTTATTGAGCATTTTTTTATCGTATATTTATTGTGAATTTTTTTGAACGAAATGATAGAACAAGCGTCATAAATAAACTGGCTTTTGTCTTGTTGTTTGTTTTAAGAGGCTAAAAGTGAGCGATTTAATTAGATGATAGCTAACAATTTTTTTTATTTTTATAAGTAAAATGGAAATTTTTTTCGCATAAGTTCATCAGTTGTTTTCCGACATTCCGACATTCCGACATTCCGACATTCCGACATTCCGACATTCCGACATTCCGACATTCCGACATTCCGACATTCCGACATTCCGACATTCCGACATTCCGACATTCCGAAACCTTATAGCTTTATGTGCTAGACATGAACAATCTTTTATACACAAACGGATTTATTAACAATATGGATAATATTATGCTTAATTACAGTTTTGTTTTTTTTAGTATTTTTTTCTCGATTGCTAATCATCATTAACATGGAGGGTGGGATATCATGCTAATACTTACGCGTCGCATAGGTGAAAAGCTTTTAATCGGTGATGATATTGAGGTTGTTGTACTCGATGTTAATCGCAATCAAGTAAAAGTAGGCATTAAGGCACCTAGAGAAATGACAGTGCTTCGAGAGGAACTTTATATTAGAGATAGAAAAGTCCAATATAATGTCGACGGTGCTAATTAACCGGCTATATTTCGCTGGTTTTTAATATTCACAAGGATAAAAAATTTATTATTATCAGAACAGTCAAGCACTTTGTGTTTGACTGTTTTTTTATGCATTTTTTAATGATGGCATAAAAATAGCGCTCATAAAAAAGCGGGCATAAAGCCCGCGAGGAACATCAAGGGAAAATGTTAACTGGCAGCCGTATGGATGCGTAAAAAAGGATTGATTAATCGGGCTATAGGGCCAGTAAATTTGACAGGTGCTTCAAGTACCGAAAGACAAATACAATCGGCGTCTTCGCTGGCAATAGGGCGATGTGCTTCGCCTGCGTTTTTTACTAAGAAGTCACCGGGTAAGTATTGGCCTTCTTGGTCAGAAAAACTGCCTTTTAAAACTACGGTCACTTCTCGCCCTTTATGGTCGTGATTACCGACTGATCCACCCGCTTTGATTTTATGTAATGCAACTTCTCGCTCAGTATCACCTGCAGCTAATCGTGCAACACTAACGGCTGAGCCTAGGCTTTTCCAATCAAGTTTATCTGTGCCGTTAGGTATGAGTTTGTTTAAACAACGAGGTAGTGCGGCTTCGGTGTTGTTGGGTTCATCATTCGCACTGGACACGGAGACGGTGCCCGGAGAGCTAGCCATCAATTCTGTGTTATTGAGAAGGTTAAGCGTTTGTGAACGCAGTGATTCAGAAATATCGGTGTGCGATGTTGGAAGCTCGGCAGTGTTTTCGGTACTACCGGCATCAGAAGTTGTTAGCATCATGCCGCCTAGGCTATTCAATCGCTCAACTTCTTTTTTACATTGCGAACAAAATGATATGTGTACAGAAATACACAGCGCTTGAGACATGGGTAAATTGCCCGCCGCATAGTCTGTTAGCCAATGTATGTCAGGGTGGAAATGGTTCATAGATACTAACCTTCTGGGTTTAAAAACGGATTCAAAATCTGGTTCAACTTTGATCCAGAATACACTTTAAAGGAAAACTAATTTTCTTTGATACACTTATACGGCGTAATCATAAATCTGGATTTATACGATGGTCCGCAATTTACTAACAGCCAGTCGCACTCGTGATTTAACGGTGCCTAATGGTAGGCCTGTTGCTGCTGATACTTCTGAATGAGATTTACCATCGATATAAATGCGCTTTAAGACATCGGCTTGCTCTACAGGAAGCTGGGCGACGGCATTATGAATATTCTTTTCAATGCGGCGTTGGTGCAATGAAGTATAGGGTTCTTCTTCTTCTGCCATTGGCCACAAATCGTCGGCAGTAAGCGATGTATTAATTCGGTTGGCCTTCCGAATAAAATCAGTTCGACAGTTACGAGCAATAGTGAATATCCACGTGCTGGCACTGGCTTTTTCTGAATCAAAGCAATGGGCTTTAAGCCATACTTTAATCATGACGTCTTGCACCAACTCTTCTGCCATCTGGGCCGAAGTATGCTGAGACTTGAGCATCATGCCGTAAGATTTTATTTTGGGTGCAAAATGATCAAATAGCCGAGCAAATGCTTGGCGATCGCGATCACGTGCAATAACTTTGAGCACAGGGCTCCAATCATCGGTTCTAGGCTTATCATTTTCGTCAGAATGCATTCGGTTCCGCTTGTGCGTGGATAAATAGGATGCAGATTGGGCCATACTACTCTTTTCACTACGGTCTAACGTAGTGATTATGGCGCTATTTGTTTCTGAACTGTCTCGTTTTATCATATCGCTGCGCATGGGTATAGTTGTGTTTTTAATGCCTAAAAGGCCATCTCTGATATTCTTTAACTAATACGCCATGGTTTTACCATTGGATCACTCGCTAGACGCTGCTCGTATTGTCATCAATGACCATAAAGTGTCATAAAAAGTCATAAAAACCCTTACTGCTGCTATTTTTTTGGTCTTAGCCCATTTCTTGTTAATTGATCCGTGAATTTAATGGTCACGTATAGTTAAATTTAAACTTAATATAAGTTAAGTGTTCGAGTAATAGGCATTCATTGCTCGGATTATGGGTTGATAATTATTATGACTACGAATTCACCACAGGTTGGTTTGGAGCCATCGAAAGTGATTGTTGAGCGTTTTAAGGCGCTTTATAAAAATCTCGATGTAACCAGAGTCGCCTGCTCCGCAATAGAAACAGATAATCTCTCATTGGCTCAGGTTTACAGCGATAATATCGAATTCAAAGATCCCCTTCATTCGATCCATGGCTTGTCTTCGTTGCGCAGTTATATGAATAATATGTATGGCAATCTCATTAGCTGCCAATTTATTTATATAGATGATTGGATAACTGAGTACGATGCCAACGGCAAGGGTAGTGCCTGTGTTAAGTGGGATATGATCTTTAGGCATCCAAAGTTGGCGGGCGGTGCTCCGGTGACTGTCCGTGGTATGAGTCATATTCGTTTTAGCGATAGAGTCGATTATCACGAGGATATCTTTGATTTAGGTGCCATGCTTTATGAGCATGTTCCATTAGTGGGTAGAGTGGTGCTTTGGTTAAAATCTCGGCTTGGGCTCTGATATAATCGTGCGCATATGATACTGCGAATATGATACTGTAGATTTCGATAAATTTTTTTGGTCCTTAAGTTAATATTCTAACGATAAAGTTTAACCTCCTTATAGATAGAAGCAGTAGAAATAATAAAAGCGTGTTGACTCATGAAAGCAACTATTACAGCTAAGCATATTTGGATTACCGGTGCGGGTTCAGGCATAGGTAGGTCTTTAGCCTTGGCTTATGCGAAGGCGGGTAATCAAGTGGTGATCACGGGCCGCGATAAAGAAAAGCTTAATCAAGTTGCCGCTATCTATCCCGATAATATAACGGTATTGGTATGGGACGTTACGGATGATCAATCTGCTGATGCGGTTCGCGCAGCATTAAAAGTGCGCTTAGGTTGGTTGGATATTGCTATTTTTAACGCCGGTCATTGTGAATATACAGATGGTACTAACTTAGATACGAATTCTTTTCGTCGGGTTTATGAGGTGAATGTTTTCGGTATCGTTAATGGTATTTCTGTAGCCATGCCTTTGCTTAAGGCATTAAATGAGCAGCAAGAACTTGGCTTGCCGAAAAGTGATGCTATTACTCGTTCAAGAGGTCAGATTGTCGGGGTAGGGAGTTTATCGGCAATGATAGGCATGCCAACGGCGGAATCCTACGGGTCATCAAAAGCGGCCGCTAACTACTTATTAGAAGCTTTTCGTATTGATGTGGCTGGCCAGGGTATTGATGTCAGTGTCGTTAATCCTGGCTTTGTAGAGACGCCGATGACAGCGACTAATAATTTTCCTATGCCTTTTTTGATGGATGCAGATGCTGCGGCAAAAAGAATCATCAAGGGTATTGATGCCAGACGACACAAGATACAATTCCCTAAGCGCTTACACTGGATTCTGGCTTTTATGGCTTGCTTTCCTAGTCTGTGGTTCCGCATTAACCGCGCTATTTTGGCGCGTTCAACATCCAAAATATAAGTTGTTACTACTATGAAGATTGCCATTATTGGCGCAGGCATTTCAGGCCTGACTGCTGCGTATTACCTTAATAAAGAACATGATATCTGTGTCTATGAATCCGCCCCTATTATTGGCGGTCATACAGCGACGATTGATGTTGAGTCTCATGGCCTTCATTACGCTGTCGATACTGGTTTTATTGTCTATAACGATTGGACCTATCCTAACTTTATTCGCTTGTTAGATGAATTAAACGTTGAGACTAAAACCACGAGTATGAGTTTTAGTGTTAGCTGTGAAGACACCGGCCTTGAATATGCAGGCAGTAATTTAAACACCTTGTTTGCCCAGCGTAAAAATCTATTTAGTCTTTCTTTTTGGCGAATCTTAAAGGATATTGTACGGTTTAATCGTGAAGCCATAGTCGATTTAGATGATGCGAAAATTGATGAGGCAATGACACTGCGCGAATACTTAGCAGCCAACCATTACAGTGATGCCTTTAAAGATAATTACTTAGTGCCTATGGGGGCGGCTATTTGGTCAGCGGGTGTTGATTCAATGTTGGACTTCCCTTTACTGTTTTTTGTCCGCTTCTTTAAGAATCATGGTTTGCTCAGCGTGACTAATCGTCCACAGTGGCGAGTGATAAAAGGTGGCTCGCGGCAATACCTTGCGCCACTCACTAGCAGTTTCTTGCACTGCATTAAAACCAATAGCAAAATTAGTCATATTCAGCGCGATGCAGATCAAGTATGGATTACGACTGCCGATGGACAGAGAGAGGCTTATGATTATCTTGTTATGGCTACTCACAGTGATCAAGCTTTAGATTTATTAGAGCAGCCTAGCAAAGATGAAAGTGATATTTTAGGCGCTATTCCGTATCAAAATAATGAAGTTGTGTTGCATACGGATATTACGCGTTTACCCGCTAATCGACGTGCTTGGGCTTGTTGGAATTATCGATTGTCGAGCTCTCATTCAAGCGATGGCGAAAATCAAGGCGCAATGTCTCGATTAACCTATGATATGAATTTGCTCCAAGGAATTGATTCAAAAGAGACCTTCTGCGTTAGCTTGAATCAAACCGACTCTATTGCACCCGAAACCATATTGGGTAGTTATAACTATAGCCATCCGGTGTTTACTTTGCCGGGCATGCAAGCGCAGTCACAATGGGACACTTTAGCAGGCCAAAATAGAACATGGTTTTGTGGTGCTTATTGGGCTAATGGTTTTCATGAAGATGGTGTAAGAAGTGCACTGCGTGTGGTGAATTCTATTGCAGATAGAACTGACTCAAATAATGCACCAACGATACTGGATTAAGTCTCGTGGATAAAATATTAGAAGATGGCGCAAGTATAATTGATAAACATGGCCATTCTGCTAGTCAAAAGTTAAACAGTGCGATTTATTCTGGCACGGTCTGGCACCAGCGTTTATCACCTAAGCGGCATGCTTTTAACTATCGTGTATTTATGATGTATCTTGATTTGGCTGAATTGGATCAAGTTTTTGCAGGCAGTATCTTATGGTCAAGCAAGCAATGGTCACCCGCACGATTTAAAAGAACGGATTTTTTTGGTGACCCAGAAATATCGTTAGACGATACTGTGCGCGATAGTGTGGAGCAGGTAACAGGTAAACGTCCGCTAGGGCCTATTCGTTTATTGGCCAATATTCGTTACTGGGGTTTTGTTATTAATCCTATTAGTTGTTATTACTGTTTTGATAGCAGTGGCACACGTCTTGAGACGATGTTGCTCGATGTCACCAATACGCCGTGGAACGAGCGTCAGCAATATGTGCTTCCTTGCGACAGTCAGTTGAATGAGCAAAAGATAAGCTTTACAAAGGCGATGCATGTGTCGCCGTTTATGCCAATGAATATGACGTATCAGTGGTGCGGTTCTGCTCCCGATGAGAAGTTGGCATTTTCACTGAGTAATTTTTTGACTGACAGTATTAAAGGCAGTGATTTAAGCAGCACTTCAATCGGTAATAGAAAAGTGTTTGCTGCAGGTGTCAATTTTCAGAGAGAAGAGATTACACCTGCGGCATTGACCATGATTTTATGGCGCTTTCCATTAATGACTTTAAAAGTGTTTTTTGGGATTCATTGGCAGGCACTTAAACTTTGGTTAAAAGGACTAAAAGTATTTACGCATCCGCCGCATTCACGTTGAAAATAAATAAGTATAAAGCAGTAATAAAATAACAGGTAAATAAAGTATGAGTAGTGAGCAGTTGTTAACTCCGCCAAGTAAAAGCAAGGCATCGTTATCTGATCGTCTGATGCCGAAGGCTTGGGCGCGATCAATGATTCTTAAACACCTTGGTACTATGCAGCGTGGTCAATTGGTGATTAAAGAAAACGGTGAAAAAACGGTTTATGGTGATCAATCAGATAATGTTGGGCTGGTCGCAGAACTAACGATTGTGAATATAGATACTTATTCTGCACTCGCCTTAAATGGCGTGATAGGTGCTGGCGAGTCTTATATGGAAGGGCATTGGACTTCTCCTGATCTTGTAAAAGTGATTCGTTTTTTTGTTGTTAATATGCAAACACTAGATGCTATGGATGGTGAGCGGACTTGGTTGAGTCGTATGGGGATGTGGCTATTAGATCGCGTTAATCGGAATACTATTGCTCGCGCACAAAAAAATATATCGGCGCATTATGATTTAGGTAATGATTTCTTTAGCTTATTCCTCGATCAAACGATGATGTATTCATCAGCCGTTTTTGCCGATGAAACAATATCATTATATGACGCGTCGAATGCAAAGCTTGAAACGATTTGTCAGCAGTTAAAGCTGAATGCGGATGATCATTTGGTAGAGATTGGAACAGGCTGGGGTGGCATGGCAATTTATGCTGCTCAACATTATGGCTGCAGGGTAACGACCACGACGATATCTCAAGAACAGTTTGATTTTGCAACTCAACGCGTTAATGACTTGGGGCTTAATGATCAAGTGACGGTTTTAATGCAAGATTATCGTAAGCTGACAGGGCGCTACGACAAATTAGTGTCTATTGAAATGATAGAGGCCGTAGGGCGGCAATATTTTAGCGAGTACTTTAGCCGCTGCGCCGATTTATTAAAGCCTGATGGCTTAATGTTGATTCAGGCCATTACCATTGCCGATCAGCGTTATGATCAAGCGACTAAGGCGGTCGATTTTATACAGCGTTATATTTTCCCAGGTGGCTGTTTACCTTCGGTGAATATTATTGGTCATCATGTAGCAAGTAATACTGATATGATGATTATCAGCTTGTCGGATATTGGTCGTGATTATGCCATTACCTTAGAGCGCTGGCGTGAACAGTTTTTAGAGAAATTAGAAACGGTTAGGTCGCAAGGCTTTGATGAACGTTTTATTCGTATGTGGGAATACTATTTATGTTATTGCGAAGGTGGTTTTCGTGAGCGGGTTATATCCACTGCGCAAATAGTTATGGCAAAGCCAGATTATCGAGCAGTGTCTTCTAATCTTTAACATTATTAGATGGGTTGAGTATCATTATTATAAAAAAATGACTTGTGCTCATTATTATAAAAATACAATAAACAGTTTTAGTTTGGGAATAAAGTGGTATGTCAGTTAAAAATAAAACCATTGTGTGGTTCAGGCAGGACTTACGTATACATGATAATCCAGCTTTACTCTCTGCAGCCGATGCGGGTGATATTTTACCGGTCTATATTCTTGATGATATAAACGCCGGTGATTGGGCGATGGGTGCGGCGAGTCGCGTATGGCTGCATGAGTCATTGGAAAAACTCAATGAATCGCTTAACGGAAAACTGTTACTGCTTTGTGGTGATGCTGAAACACTGATTGCTGATTTGGTAGACGCATCTAATGCGACTGCGGTGCATTGGAATCGCTGCTATGAGCCTTGGCGTATTCAGCGTGATCAAAAAATAAAATTGGCCTTAACGGAAAAAGGTATTAAGGTCGAAAGCACTAACGGTTCTTTATTGTGGGAGCCGTGGTCTATTACTAAAAAAGACGGCAGCCCTTATAAAGTGTATTCGCCTTATTTTAAGCGTGGTTGTTTGGGCTCGGTCGATATTATTCGCCCAGTGGTTCGTGCCCCCAAAACTATTAATTATGTGCGTCGCAATAAAGACATTCAAGGTTTAACGTTGGATGAGCTGAATTTACAACCCAGTATTCCTTGGGATAAAGGCATTCTTGCCGCCTGGGATGCCGGTGAAGATGGTGCGCATAATAAACTTACTGATTTGGTTGCGCGTCGTTTAGAGGGCTATAAGCAGGGTAGAGATTTTCCTGCCATGGATAGTACCTCGCGTTTGTCGCCACATTTGCATTTTGGTGAAATTTCTCCGCATCAGGTTTGGTCACAGGTACGTCAGGTTATCCCTGTGCAGGAAGAAGACTTATCGCATTATCTTTCTGAATTAGGTTGGCGTGAATTTTCATATTACTTGTTGTTTCACTGGCCAACATTGCCGGATCAGCCGTTTCAGCCGAAGTACAAGGCTTTTCCTTGGGGCGCTGATAACGAGGGGTTGGAGAAGTGGCAGAAAGGTCAAACGGGTTTTCCAATTATTGATGCGGGTATGCGTGAACTTTGGCAAACCGGTTATATGCACAATCGGGTACGAATGATTGTGGGTTCGTTTCTTATTAAAAACCAGCTTATTCATTGGCAGCATGGTGCGCGTTGGTTCTGGGATTGTTTAGTGGATGCCGACTTGGCAAGTAATAGCGCTAGCTGGCAATGGGTAGCGGGTTCGGGTGCCGATGCATCACCGTATTTCCGTATTTTTAATCCCTTGCTGCAAAGCGAAAAATTTGATGGTGATGGTGACTATTTAATTCGCTATGTGCCTGAGCTAAAAGGCTTGCCGAAAAAATATCGTCATAAACCGTGGGAGGCGCCAGAGGATGTTTTGCAAGCGGCTGGTATTGAGTTAGGCGTAGATTATCCGCATCCTATTTTAGATTTAAAGGTAACGCGAGAGCGTGCACTGGGTGCATTGAAAGCGATGAATAATCAATTGGCTATGGATTAGCTATTGGTTTTTTAGATTGTCGGCTGAAAGGCCATTTTTAAATAGTTAAAAGCACAGCAGCGAATTTATTGTTACAGGTGATGTCATAAGATGAGTAAATTTATTCTATCCAAAGACTGGGCGAATATTATGTCATCACGTGCTATTCAATTGCATGCCTCTTGGCTGGCTCAACTTGAAAGTGAGTTTAATGCGCCTTATATGCTACAGTTGCGCGATTTTTTATTGGCGCAAAAGCGTTTAAATAAAGTGATTTATCCGAAAGGCGAAAATATTTTTAATGCCTTTAATAGTACGCCGTTCGATGATGTCAAAATCGTTATTCTAGGACAAGATCCTTATCATGGCCCCGATCAAGCACACGGTTTAAGTTTTTCTGTGCCCGAAGGTATTCGCACACCGCCCTCATTAATTAATATTTTCAAAGAGCTTAATAGCGATTTAGGCTTAGCGATTCCGCCACATGGCTGTTTACAATCTTGGGCAGAGCAGGGTGTTTTGTTGCTTAATGCCGTCTTAACGGTTGAGCATAAAACAGCAGGTGCTCATGCGGGGAAAGGTTGGGAGACGTTTACAGATAAGGTTATTGCGCTGCTAAATGAGCAGCAAGAAAATATTGTTTTTATGTTGTGGGGTGCCTACGCACATAAAAAAGGTAAGCTTATTGATAGTGATAAGCATCTGGTTTTAAAGTCAGTGCATCCATCGCCACTGTCTGCGCATAGAGGCTTTTTAGGCTGTCGGCATTTTTCGCAAGCGAATGATTATTTACTGGCAGAAGGCATTGAACCCGTTGATTGGTCTTTGTCCTAATATCATCACTAGCGACGATAGATTAACTATATAGATTATTTATTTATTATAGATTGATAATAGGTATCGCTGTTTTGTTACTGTCAGTGTTATTGCCTAGCCCTAAATTATTTTTTTCTAAAATACGGTCAGCTCTATAACTTGAGCGCACCATGGGTCCCGCCGCTATTTCAGTAAAGCCCATCTCTAAACCTTGCTCTCGGTAAGCTGCAAATTCATCAGGATGAACCCAGCGTTCAACGGGTAAATGGCTTTTAGTGGGCTGTAAATACTGGCCAAGGGTTAGTATATCGACATGATGCTTGCGCATATCTTCCATTGCCTGAAGAATTTCTTCGTCCGTTTCACCCAATCCTAGCATCAAACTGGTTTTTGTTAAGATCGAGGGCTGTTGCTCTTTGGCAAAGGCCAGTACATCTAAGGTTTGTTGGTAGCCTGCCCGTGGGTCCCTAACTCTTTCAGTTAGGCGCTCAACGGTTTCGACGTTTTGAGCAAAAACTTGCAAGCCAGAATTAACGACGGTAGCTACATCATCCATTACGCCACAAAAATCGGGCGTTAATGCTTCAACTGCGGTTGTTGGATTTAACTCGCGTATGGCGCGGACACAATTAGCATAATGCAGCGCACCACCATCGGCTAAATCATCACGATCAACCGATGTGAGTACCACATAGCGTAAATTCATTAATTGTACGGAGCGCGCCGCATTAGCAGGTTCTTCATGATCAATCCAGCCGCCAGGGTTACCCGTATCGACAGAGCAGAAGCGGCAGGCGCGGGTGCAGACTGAGCCCATTAACATAATTGTCGCGGTGCCGTTACTCCAGCACTCATTCATATTAGGGCAGTGGCTTTCTTCGCAGACAGTGGCAAGGCGATGTTCGTTAACAGTTTCTCGAACTTCATTGAAAGCAGGGCTGGTTTTCATTGAAATACGTAACCAGGGTGGCTTCCGTTCGGTAGAGAGCTTTTCGTTGCCGGTTTTTTTAATGCCGTCTTTGATGGCCGAAAAACCCTGCGGGGTAGAGAACTTTACGCCACTCGCTGTTTTCTTTTTGGCTTTACTCGCCGTATTTTCTGATGAGTCTTTTGGGCTAGGGCCTGTCATGCAATAGTTCCGAGTAACAAAGCTATATAGCGCATCTATATAGCTTGCTGATTGTGGTGTCAGCCGTGCGAAGTGGATTAAATGCTTGTTTAATTAAGTCCTAATACGGCTGTCATGTTAATTGCGGTCACTTTAATTGAAAAAGAATGCCATGGTCAAACCAATCACGCCTTTTTTGCTCTGCATAGTGAATTGTAAGGGTAGGGCTTTGTCGTTCGCTACCTTTCTATGCGATAGAGCCTTTTTAATGCTTATTTTCGAGTGGTAATAATTCCTCTAAATGCAAATGAGAATGACTTGCATTTAGATTTGTATCTATCTATTATTCCCCTGCCTTAAAAATCTTTGCTTTGCCGGATATGTAGCCTGTTTATCTTGCTTAATCAAAGCTCTCAAGGTTTATAGGTCGCCTGGCTTTGAATCGACATGGATCGATTCTCTGGCGAATTGACATGAAAAATGGAGCCCATTAGGAAAGAATGATGAAAAAAATATTGATAAAGAACCGACTCTTGAGTCTTATTACAGTGACATTAGCGCCTTGTTTAGTTTTTGCCGACCATGCAGAGAAGGCTGAATTTTTTGAAGAAATCACCATTGTTGGTAATAAGCAGAGTGCTCAGCAGGTAACCGGTTCTGCACATGTGATAAGTGATGATGATTTGGAAATATTTGCTTATACCGATATCCAGCGTATTTTGCGTTCTGTGCCCGGTGTTAATTTACAAGTAGAAGATGGTTATGGTCTGCGTCCTAATATTGGCATTCGTGGTGTTCCCACTGAGCGAAGTGCTCGCGTTGTTTTATTAGAAGACAATGTACCGGTTGCTCCAGCGCCTTATGCAGCATCATCGGCTTATTACTTCCCGACTATGGGCAGAATGTACAGCGTTGAAGTCTTAAAAGGACCTTCGGCCATTACTCAAGGCCCTAATACGATTGGTGGTGCAATCAATTTTGTTTCGACACCGATTCCGACGTCATCAGAAGGGAATTTATTATTGGATATAGGAGAAGACTCTACGACACGTATTCATGCTAATTACGGTAGCGTAACCGATAGCGGCTTAGGTTTTATGGTAGAGACGCATCAATGGAAATCGGATGGTTTTCAAAGCATTGATAATAGCAATACCGATACTGGTTTAGATGTAGAAGATTACACAGTTAAGCTTTCCTATGCGCCAACAGATTCTCGTCATGCATTTGAATTAAAATATCAATATGCACAGCAAGATTCTAACCAAACCTATTTAGGTTTAACCGATGCGGACTTTAAAGCGAATCCTTATCGTCGTTATGGAGTATCAGCGTTAGATAATATTACTACTGAGCATAACCAACTTATCTTGCGTCATGAATTCACTATTAATGATTCTGCAACGTTAACCACAACGGCTTATAACAATGAGCATAAGCGTAGCTGGTATAA
>Ga0209094_1000945_pt1 | contig 18650 bp, 31 predicted proteins | sample COGITO_mtgs_1004_2_FD_184790 | JGI IMG/M metagenome (GOLD analysis project Ga0209094, IMG submission 184790) | Pelagic marine microbial communities from North Sea - COGITO_mtgs_100430 (SPAdes) (version 2) | ecosystem: Environmental > Aquatic > Marine > Epipelagic ...
CCTTAGCTGCCACTGCCTCTTCGGTGATTTCCTTGGTTTGCTCGATCTCAGCGTCTTTAGCTTCAAGCTCTGCCGCCTTGGTTTCTGCCTCGGCTGCTTTAGCTTCAAGCTCGGCTGCAACCTTCTCGACGGATGCCTCTGCTGCTTCCATTGTCAATGCTGCTGAAGCAAGCTCAGTGGTGATTTCCTCAACCTTAGCTTCAAGAGCTTGGTTGATGACAACCTGCTCAAGCAAGTCTGCTGAGATCTCTGTGCTTGCCTTGGTGACTGCCTCGATCTGCTTAGTCAGTGAAACGATTTGCTTCTCGGCTGGAACCTTGATTTCTGCACCTTCTGCCATTGCTGTGATGTCGCCGGCTGCTGCGCGTAGGCCTGTGCTGATGTGATCAACAAACCCAGCGTCAAATGCTTCTTGAGCTGTGAACCAGGTCTCCTCATCCATGAGGTTCTTTAGTTCGTCAGCCTCGTATTGACTGCGACCGTATGAGCTGAGGATGCTGGCGCTCATCTTGTCGAGCAAGTCAGCGTCGGCACGTAGTTCGTCAGCGTCACCCATTGAGAATGTCCACGGGTTGTGAATCATTAGCAGGGCGTTGTCTGCCATGTGCACTTCGTCGCCTGCCATAGCGATGACTGATGCCATGCTGGCAGCCAATCCATCAATGTGAGTGATCACTTTTGCTGGGTGGCGTTGGAGTGCATTAAACATTGCGTTGCCGTCGATCACTGATCCACCTGGAGAGTTAATTCTGAGGTTGATTACCTCTGCGCTAATGTCTTTCAGCTCGTCAACGAATTGCTTCGCATTAACATCAAATGACCCAATAGCGTCATAGATGCTGATTTCAGCGGAGGTTTCACCCTCGGCTGCTGTCATATTATACCATGTATTATTGGTCATCTGTTGTATCTGTGTTGTTGTTGTTGTCTGTTTCTGGCAAAATGTCGCCAGGTTTAGTGAGAATTGATAGCTCTGCCACGTTGTGGCCGTAGTCTTCAGCGACCTTTTTAAGTAGTGCTAATTCCTTGGCGCGTTGTATTACGATATCGTCATAGCTCTCGCCTCTGCGCTCAGTGATGTCGGTTGCTGTAATTAAGCCTGCTCGCAAATCTTCAATATCGGCAGAGCGCATTCTGCCCTCGTCAACTGTAAATTCTGCCGGCTTGGTGAAGGTTACTTTCCACCAGTCTTTTGGTAATGAGTAAACGCCCATCTTGGCACGCTTGGCAATGATGTATTGAGCGCATCGCTTGTATCCGCCTTCTAGTGTCTCGCGTCTAGCTGCTATTGATTTGTTAATGTCTGCGCTGAAACCACGCACGCCAGCACCGCCAACGGCTGAACTGTCTAGCATTTCTCTGCGCCATCCAAGGGCGTAGAATGCCGATTGCTCGACAAGCTGAGTGAACTTTAACCAACCCTCTGGTGGGTCGTTAGCTGTGTGTGCTTTGAGTGAGCCGCCGTTCTTAATGATGCGGATCATGCCACTGTCCATGTAGGTTGTTGCTGGTGTGCTTGAACCTCCACCGATGCCTAGTGCATTGCGCCCGATGTCGCGTGTGCCTGACTCGGTTGACTCAACAAGCGTTAATATGCTGTTGATTTTTTGCTTCATCTTCTGCGCGTCTCTCGTCTCTGATAAATCATACCAGTCGAGAATTGCCGCCGCGATTGTTGGCGTGCCACGCCCTTGGCTGAACCATTCCATGTCGGTGAAATGAACCACTGAATTTGCTGGAATATCTTGGAAGCCTTTGGCCCTGCTGTCGTCTTTAACTCGGTAAGCAATCGGTGCCATGTAGTCATCGACAATAACGCCTGTAAGAATCCTGCGCCCGTTGTATGCTGGGTTGTCGCTGATATATCCATCACGGCAATCACCCCAGTCGCCAACGCGGTGAGCTTCTAAAAATTGCAGCTTGGGAAAACCCGTGTCTGGCTGCTCGGTAAGTATCACAAAGAAGTCACCATCCACGTCGAGCAACTTGCTGCCGCGCCAGATGTTCTTTCTGAATCCAAAGTTGCTGCCCCTCAAGTCGAAGGCTTGATCGAGCTTTTTAAAATCCTCTTCGACTGCAAGGGCAAAGTCAGTATCAGCGCTAAGTGATTGCAGCCGCCAGCTTCCGCCATAAACGTAGTTTGCTTTTTGCTTAACTGCGCCGGCAATGCTGCTGAATGATTGGTAAATGTAGCGACTGTCACCGAGCATCATCTTATGACGATGCGCCGTCATCATGTCGGCAATGTCGTTTGACAAGTTGTTGGTGTTGAGCCTGCGCTGGTCGTTACGCCCGCCACTGTAAAACTCGCTGCTGCCGCCTCGATATTGTTGCGTGTTGCGTGCGCTCGCTCTGCCGTATGTCGATTTAAGTGGTGAGACTGCCATGATTAACTGCGGTTATTATAAAAAGCGATGCGAGCTGTCATTGTGTCAGTGACCTCGTCGTTAGCATCAAGCACGTAAGTTTGCAACTCAGCATCTGTCATCTGCCCACCTGATGCGCCGCCAAGTGATATGCGTTTGTATGCCAATCGAATCATTTCTGTGAAATCAAATGCGCCCCAATTAGGAGGCAGTTCATAGCTGAAACTTTTTCCGCTTAGTGATGCATTAATCATGCGAGCGCCGCCCTGTTGCACCGTCTCTAGCTGTGCTGCGGTTAGCTGCTCAAGCAGTGACAGTGTAGCGGTAACAGATTTGTCGGCTTGTAGCCAGACTGTGAAGAGCAATGCACGCATATTGTGAAACTATTTAAAGCCTTAAATTTATAATTTGTCAATGATCGAATCATTCAACGGCTACCACGGTGACCGTGACCAGACCCGTGTCTGATGTGCTAGTCATGGTTAGCGTGTCGAGAATGGTTGCTGCGTCTGGGTAACTAAGAACCAAGTTGGATGATTGAGTTGTGCTTGCTGTCATCCTGCCACTGTATTCCGTGCCGATGGTGTAGTTCATCGTTTGCCCGTTAGCGTCCTCGGTTGTGTGGTCAATGGCCACTGCATAAACCGCCGTTGGTGATGCTAGCGCGAAGCCTTCAAAGTCAATGTCATCGTTCCAGATGTATGCGCCGTCTGCTGCCACGCCTGCAGTGGTGTTGGCTGATGTGGCTGCTGTGGTGATGCCTGTGCTGGTGTCGTTGTCGAGCGCAATGTTTAGCGTGGCATCGTTAGCGAATGCCGCAACGATTGTTTCGCTGCCGACGACATAAGAGCCAACTGCTTTGCGAGTCAGCACGATAGCGGTGTTTGTGCCGCTTACATCAAACATGGCTGCCACATCTGTGTTGGCTGCAATGGCAGTTCTAGCAAGTGCCGCCCAGTCTGCTGCCACCTCATCAGTGACGGCAAACGTGATGTTAAGGGGTGAACCTGTTAAGCCTGCCGCTGTGATGGTAGCTTTGCCATTTCCAGCGCCGGTGACTGTGCCCGCTGCGGTTGCTGTTTCGACTTGCTGCACGGGTGCTGTCCAAGCGTCGCCAGCGGCATCACCTGTTGTCATGTTGAGCGTTGCCGCCGTTGTCGTGCCAGCCAACAAGAAAAAGGTTTGGTAGGCTTGGTCTGCTGTTGAGTAACTAGCTTTAACGCCTGAGTTAATAGAGACTGATCCAATGTAGCCTGGGCGCGTAGTGTTACCTGTTGCCGTAAGGCTAAGGTTTGCGGAAGCGTTCGAGATGTTCATGCTGAGTCAGATTACACAAGGTAACTTATTTTGCAATAGTGGAATTACGCATCGTCCTCGCTGTTGTCTGCGCCGCTCACTCCAACTAAGCCAGCCATTGCCGCGCATACCACTTGCTGTTGCTCTGCGTCACCGTAGTGGTCATCCTTGCTGTCTCGGTTGATGAAGTCATAAAACCGCTTGCCGTCTGGCGCTGTCTTGCTTATCCTGTGCCATGCGTTTATCTGGCGCTCATAGACTGAGCCGGCGTTGTCTGCATACGTCCACACCATCTTGTCGTCTTCTGTTTTGATTGAGCGAATGAGTGAGAGCCTGTTGAGTGCTGAATGTTTACTGAATCGCACTTGCCCAGCATAGCGCCCACCCTTAGCTTCTCGCGTGCCTTCTCCGATGTCGATGTATTGAACGTCTGAATAGATGCGCCGCAGCCCGTCCTGGTGTCGGAAGTCCATTGCTTTATCACCACGGAAGACCATCCACCCGTTATCGGCTGCGATGCGTTGCACCTGTCCTGTGTTATAGTTGCCGTCCATAAAGACGCGCGAGCCTCGTATGCCGTTCTGTGTGATCTGCCATTTATCGGCAAGGTCACGAATAGCGCCAACGCTGACAACCTTCTCGCGTTCAATGAGGCGAGATTGCAACACACCATTGATGACGCACCAGGCCCTGACCACGACATAGTAGTGATCCTTCTGAACGTCGCAAGTGAGGAACAGCAGAGGCTCTTCACCGCCTTCCGGCTCCCACTTCTCTCCGAGCAGATACCCGCCGCGTGCGTTCTCTTGCACCTCGTCAGACATATAATCGGATTCGTTCCACGCTTCAGCGAGCTGCTTTCTAACGAAGTTCTCAAGCTTTGATAAATCACCGCGTGATCTGGCAATAGTGGCTTCTTTCCACTTTGTGACAAGCTCAGGCCACGGCACATGCACCATTGCATTGTAGTGGTAGAACTCAATGTCAGGGTCGCCGTTCTCATTCATCTGGATGTAACGCCCTTCCATGTTGCGCCTGTCTTGATCTGCTGGGTTCCACTCAAGCCTGCCCTCGCAAAGCTGGCATTGGTAATACACTGAATCGCGCAGCTTTACCCAGTCAATCATTCCTTCCTCATCTATTATTTCCTTACTCGATGCGTAGCGCATACCGCCTGGCGGCACCTTGCCATTCACCGCTGGTAGTTTCCAAATGTAAGGTATTTCTTCACCGCAGCAGTCGCATTTGACATGCCATGTTCTCTGCGTCGACTTGCGCCAGAGTTGGTCGAGTTGACTGCCTGCTGTCTGGCCTGATGATGGCAAGAACATCTGCCAGGACCATGTGAATGAACTCTGCCTGTCATGGATCTGCTCAAGCCATGACTCGTCATCCTTGTAAGCCCATGATTCATCAGCGGTAATGCGCTCTAATGTCTTTGAGTTTCTGTTGGCTAATATGCCAGCGGATAGCAGGCGCAGGAAACCTTGTGGCGTGCTGGTGTAAAACTTTGTTCTACGCCTCGGCTCGTCTGGAATAATCCTTGTTATTCTCTCCGTGTTATCAATAAGCGGCATAAGCTTATCATCGCTTAGCTCTTTTAACGCCTCGGCAGTCAAGTCATAGTGCGCGGCATTGCATGGTGATGTTCCCATGCCATAGAGCTGAATCAGTTGAGCGCATAAGGTTTTGATATGCTGGACCGAGCCAATCAGACCAACGTAGCCGCCGCGCTTAGTTGCGCCCATTCGCAATGGCTCAAGTAATAACGGGTGGTGTTCCCGTTTAAAGTTACCATAGTCCAACTGTATGGCTTCCTCAATCCAAACAATGGGGTCGGCTTCTTCGTAATGCTCGACCTCATCTTTCATGGTTTAAGGTAGAACTTGCGCTCAGTCTGCACGCAATCAATGAACCACTGTGGCAGGTTAATCTCACCTGGCACCTTAGCCATGCGCTTTAAGCCTTCAAAGACGAGCAAGCCTGTAAGCATTGGTTTAAGTATCTTACGAACCTCAGCGGGCGGCTTGTTACTTAGCCGCTGGGCGATTTGTTTTGAGTATTTATCGCAGCACGCATTGCCACCCCAAATCCAATTTTTAAGAATGCGCTCAACCTCTGGCCGTGGCAATGTCTCGCCACTATCTAAGCCGAGCTTTTTATTGTGCGCTTCCTGTTCGCGTATCTGTTTATCAATCTTGAGGTAAGCATCTAGTGCGATTTTCTCCCGTGCGTCGTCTCCTGCCTCTTTGGCTTCCTGAAGCTCAACAAAGTATTCATCGCGCAGCTCCTCGGCCGTCTTGGTTGCTGTTTTCTTTGCTGCTTTCTTGGCGGTTTTCTTTTTCGGGAACTTGCCTGGGTTGGCGTCCCGGTAAGCACGCTTCCAATCTTTGCCGCCGGTGATCTTGCTATTAACCATCCATTGGTAAACATCCGCGTCCTTGCCGTCGAAAGGCGCTTTCATTTTCTTCCACCGCACAATGGTGTCACGAGTAACGTCAAATTCTTTTGCCGTCTCTGATTCAGTTTGCTGCGGCCTCAAGCCTTGCTCCATGCGCTTGAAGTTCTCCACAGCCCTGCGGTCAGATGCCGTGAGTGTCTTGCCAGCCTTTACCTTCTTGGCGATGTTGCTGATGTTTATTTCCTCAAGTTGTAGGTATTTATCTTTATTTTCCATATTATTTTTTTTCAATTACATATCCCGCAAAGTCACCAAAGCGGAAGATTTCAACGGATGGTTGAACCTCTTTCATCGCTAGTGGTCTTTGAACCCCAGCAAGTGATAGCTCTTTTGCTAGTATCTCATCAGAGGAAACGCCCGCCGCCGCTTTACCAGCCAAAGCAAGCCGCCATAAAACCGTCGAAATGTAGCCACCCTCAGGTTCAAATTTATCAAAGATAATTATTGCCCCGCCAGGCTTAATTAAGCCCCTCAATTTGATCATAAAAACCTCCCTCTTTGATGGGGGGATGAACATGAGGCTCAAATACATTACCGCCAAATCGAAAGGCTTGAAGTCATACTCAGTTGCGTCTGTTACGATTAGCTTGCTTGGCCCATCGTATATGTCAGACATTGCATCCGAATTATCCAAAGGGATAAACTCTGCTTGCCTATCATTAAGTGTATCAGATAGGGCTTTGCCTATGTTCCCAGTACTTGCCCCTATGTCATAAACTAACCCATTTTGAGGGATGTAGTGCCGAGCAACGTGAGAGACAACCCCCGTGGTCAAATCATACCAAGGCAATTGTTCCCTTACGTGACGATCAAACTCGTCAGCAACGTGAGCGGTTTTGAATGTCCAATCTCTAGGAATTTTCATCTGTTACCTTGGTTAAAATTTCATCGTGAATCGTCTGCGCAATATGTGACATCATCACCGGAGGGACTGACCTACCTAGTCGTTCCCATTGTTTAACATAATCACCCTTCAAAACAAAGTCATCCGGAAAACCACAAATTCTTTTTAGCTCTTGAATAGAAAATTTACGGCACTCTGTCGGGTGAGATACGCTAGCACACCCAGGCGAGCCACCCATTGCTGTAACCGTCTGACATGGTTTATCTAGTGATGACCTCACAAGGTTGAAATACTTATCTGATGACTGCCCCTGTTTGAGTTTCTTCCATTCCTTGCCAGTTGCGTATTTTTTAAGGCAAGCCCCTTTTTCTATTATCAGATCACTGTGTGATTCAGTAATTATTTTTTTTGACTCGTCTTTATTTTCCTTCAGAACTTGAAAGTGTCTTGAGTTTACACCATTGACCCCAACTGTGATTGTTGGCGAAGTCCTGTTTGTTATTTCACCTGTTGACCATAAACCGCTAGTGTCGTGAACCACTTTTAGTATCCACGGGCAAGCGTCACTAATGCTGTATTGATAGGATAACGGTGAAGGGTGAACTGGGTTGAGCTTCAAGTCCTCCCTTACTCCAATGAATATTGTCCTCTGCCGACTCTGTGGGACTCCCAACCACTTAGCATCCAAGACTCTGCAGCTAACCTTGTATCCGCAATCCTTTAGTTCTTTTAAGATTTCCTTGAAATATCCTTTTGCTGATCCCTTCACTAAGCCGGAAACATTCTCGGCCACAAAAACCTTGGGCTTCATTTCTCTTATTAGCCGAGAGTATTGAAAAAACAAGTCATCCGTTCTTTGGCTTGAGTCGGAGTATTTTTTAACAGTTCCCCAACCCTTTTGTCTTTTGCCCGCCGTACTGAATGAAGCGCACGGAGGTGAACCGTCAAGGATGTCTAGCTCACCGACTTTAAGCCCAGCCTTTTCAAGTAGCTCCGAACCCTTTACTTCTCTGATGTCTCTCGGGTCAAGAATTGCTTTACTGTTCGCCGCATAGCTTTCCCTTGCCGCAGGGATGAACTCATTAGCGAGCAGGACTCGATAGCCTGCCATGCGGTATCCTAGCGAAGAACCTCCGCAACCGGAGAACGTAGATATGACATTATATCCATTCCACTTAATTGCCTTGATGTCCTTCATTGAGGGCACGGCATATTTTGGCTTATCAGCTCCACTCATAACCGCATTTTGGACACTCATGATTGGTGTCAATATCTTCGTTCATTTCTGGGAACTCATCTGGCGCTGGTGGCGCTGCGGTCATCAACTCCTCGAGATCGGGCACATCAAAGCCGGTAAGCTCCAAGTCTAAATTCCCCGTATCAAGTTCCCCTATAATATCGGCCAGTCCCGAGCGGTCAATCTCCGCAAGCTCAGCAATGCGATTGTCTGCCACAAGGTGCGCCAACTCGTCGGCCTCAGTCTTAAAATCCTGCACATCCACCGGCACCTTCTCAAGCCCTAGCTGCTCAGCGGCCATCAGCCTGCCGTGGCCAGCCACAATGAAGCCTGAGCGTTTAGAGACTACAATCGGGTTGCGCCATCCCTGGTGTTTAATGATCTTGGAGAGCAATCTTATTTGCCCTTCGTTATGGGTGTTTGGATTTCGAGGGTGAGCTGTCATGTTGACCACATCCCGGAGCTCATCGTGGGCGCAGTTGATTTTTGGTTCGTTCATAAATTTATAAATTTTTGTATTAGGTTATTTGATTTGTAAAAAGCGTAGAAAAACGAGCGAATGACGCTAACCCAAATAACTCTTATTATTAAAAGATTCCTTTACGGGGGGCTTATTATAATTAATCAGAGTAAACATGGTAGTATTGTTTAAGGTTGTGATCACACCATGACTCATGAGTGCCTCTGCTGTTCTGATTAAACTTCACCCACTTGCCCTCTGGTCTGATGAACAGTGGATTGTTGACGCTGCCGATGTATCTGTATTCCCTCTTGATCGTTGCCGCATCTTTTGGCTTGCCAAAGATCCTGTCATGCCCTTCTCGGTATGCTTGGCTGCTGGCTTTAGTCTTAATAGCATCACCTGTAATATCATTGCTTGCTATGTTGTTCATTATCTTATCCCTTTCAGCGGTTTAATCAGTTCTTTCCTCATTGTTTCGTGCCGCTCAATCTGCCAATCATAGCTCTGTATCGACCTCAACCATGCCGTGCCTCGGTGCATCGCTGCAATCTCTCTGCTGGTCCATGAATGGAATATGTCCGAGTCTTTGTTTTTATCGCTCATTTATTATAATATGTGTCTAAAATGTCCCAGTTGTTTACCGGCTTGTCCTCATTCCAGCGCCAGGTCGATTGGTGGCAGATATCCTCGATGCGCCAGAATGAAAGACCGTGCTCGCCAAGGTCGATGACCAGGATGTCAAAGTCTTTTTCGGTATAACGGCTATACCGTGGCGTATCGCTTGGAAGCCTGTTGGATGACTTAGCGGAGCCAACTAGCACTTTGTAGGTTGGCCGCCGGCAGTCACCGAGCCTCGTTCCCTTCTTGACTTGGCAGGTGACCGGTTTCATGCCCTGCTTGTGTAGAATGATGTCAATCTTGGTGTTGTGGGTGTGAGGCGTGAAGACAGTGTAGCCCTCACGCACCGCCGCAAGAGTAAAAACAATTTCGGATATCTCGCCCGCTTGATTCACATTGGCGATGTTTCTAGCACAATTACAGAAAATATCTAGGTAAATATTCATTTATTTTTCAGGTGAATATTATCCATAATCCAAGGGATCACTAACGACTCAATACACCTCACATAAACCTCTTCGCTGTTGCTTTCCATGTATGCAATACCAGCCATGCCGAAAATCATATGGGTAACCTCATGAACAAGAGTTGCCCAGTGCTGCTCGTCATCCTTTAGGCATTGCCGTGAGAGTTTGATTGACCTGTTGTCCAAGTCACATGACCCCCATTGCCCGTCGTCCCAGGTGGTGTATTCGATTTTAATTTTATGCCCTAATACAATGACAGATTTAATTTGCTTCATGATATATTTGTTTGTGTATTACATTGTTATACAGAATCGGTTTTTATCTTTGCCATTACCTGCTCAATCAGCGGCCCGATGTGTGGATATTTCCTCGCCTCATTCACAGCTTTAATGGCATGAATAACCGTGCCGTGATCTCGATTATCGAAACACTCGCCAACTTGGTTTAAGCTCAAACTTGTTTCTTGGTATGCGAGCGCCATACAGACTTGCCTCGCAAAGGCATGAGGTTGCCTTCTGGTGCGTCCTAATATGATTTTGGACTCTATACCCCATATCGATGCTACGGCTCTTATAATGCCCTTTATTTGCGAAATATCCTCGCTAATCGGTGTTAAGCCTCTTCCATTCATGATTTTGCCCCCTTTCCAGCCCTGTAGCTTGCCCAGTTGCAATGAACGATGCCGCCCGTTTCCTCAAACCTGCTCCATGCGCTCCTGCCAACCTCAGCCGGCGCTTGCTCAATCGGCGTGTTGGTGATGATCACCGTTGAGCGCTGTTCGCCATACCTGTGATCCAGCAAATTCGTAAGCGTGCGTTTGTCGTATTCGCTGCCTGCCAGCTCAGAATACTCGTCGAGGACAAGGAAAGCGCACGCTTTTGCGTTCGCCATTGTTTCCTTGGCCGCAGCCGCGTCGTGCTTGTCATCGCTGAACTCGCCTCTAATCGCCCGCATCAAGTCATGAGCGCGGAAGTAACGCGTGTTTTTGATCTTGCTCGCCCAGTAAGTCGCTATCTGCGTCTTGCCTGGGCCTCGATCGCCGCAGAGAATGAGCATACAATCCCTGCCCGTGGCTCTCTGCTCAAGCTCCTGAGCCTTGGCAAGGCCTGGACCGTTCATGCCGCCAAGCGTGTTGATGTGCCTCTGCGGGAAGCCTCGCTCTGAAAGGTGTTCGCGCATAGCCTTAAAGGATGGGAACACTGATGCCTTCGCCGGCGTTGGTGTCACCTCTGGCGCTGCTGCGATTAGTGCGTCCAGAGAGTTTGTTATCTGATCCATCGCTTGGGAATAGCCCTTGCCATCCGTTTTGGATTGATCTGTTAATTGTTTCGATTGCGTCGTTTTCATTTAGTTTTTTTAATTGGTTTAGTTGTTTCGTGGTTGTGAGCTGCGTCGGTGTCTTCCTTTTTTGTTTTAAATATGTCTGCCAATCAGCCCATGCCTCGGCAAACTCATCAGATAAAAAAGGGAGCGCAGCGACCGGCTCCTTGTTTCTTTTCTTTCCCTTCCCTTCCTTTACCTTTCTTTTCTTTTCGTTTAAGCAAATCGTATCCATATGGGTAACCAAGGCAGAACCTTGAGGTTTTTCTGCCTTATTATCAATGACTTGCGGAACGCGCTTTTTTGGCCTCCCACCCTTTCTGCCGTTTTCTCTCAGTGTTTTAACCTTAGTTTCGGCCTCGTCTGGGTAGTAATTAACCACGAGGTTATTACCCTCAAAACCAAACAGAAAGCTTTTGGTTTCTACCTCGCTTTTAGTCACCCCGCAGAGCTGTTGCCACATGCGATCCTTCCAGCCCTTGCAGTCGATTATTACGCCTCCATTCTCCTGAGCGCAGCACCAAGCCAGGAGGCTGAGCCATGTGGCTCTCTCGGTCGGTTCTGAGCCAAGGAAGTCCTCGGTTCTAAGTGTGTCTGTATGAATGTTTATCCAGTTCATTGTGTTTGTTTTATTGTTTTATTTACTCATAAATCGTAGCCAGGCCCTCGTCGAGCAATAGCTGGTTGATATTAATATCATTCATGTAAATGGTGCCGAGCCAGCGCCCGTATTTGCCCGCACGATCCCTGTGGCTGGCTAGTATAATATCCTTACCCTCAATTAGCTCTCTTAGCCTGTCGCGTGCTATCAAGCCAGATAGGCGCTCAGAGCCGCGTATCTCCGGCGTATTAATGCCAAGCAGGCGAACCTTCTGGTGCATCTTCCATGTGCTAAATCCAAGGTCAATGTCGAGCGTTACGGTGTCCCCGTCATAGACAGATTTGCACCTTGCTTTGTAATTATATAAATTCAAATCTCTCATTCTATTTCTAGCCCCTTAATTGTAATATCAACTCCAGCCATGTCCGGCGATTCGCTCCAACTCTTACAAGCATGCACTGACATTACTTGGCTATCATCTTTCCAGATATTAAGCACCGTTATCGCGTCCATGACGGCTTTAGTGAGGTTATCAATGTCTGGCGTGCTAATATGCTGAAACGGCGCTGTGTCCTTCAGAATGCCCGCGTATTTGCCAGTCCTGTAGTGTGACTTGGGCCTGGGAAGGTAAAAATCGAGCCTGAGAAAGAACGGGTTTCTTAGGTCACTGTTTGCATACCTCACAAGCCCATGAGCAATCTGAGCCTTCCACTCGTCTGCGTTATTCGGGTTGTAGATCCCAGCCCTGCCGCCCCGCGCAAATGCACGGGGACGGGGTTGAGGCTTTGGGTGTCCGTAGATGAAAGCCTTCATTAGTCCTAGAATGGGATTTCCTCTGCTTCCTCTGCGCTTGCACCTGCGGGTGCTGCCACCGGAGTTGATCCCATCTCTTGGCCCTCGAGCTTCCACGCTACCAGGTTGACGAAATATTTCTCATTCCATTCTCGGCCTCGGATGTTGATGTAAACCTTAACGCGGTCACCGATGTTGTATTTGTCAATCAGGCTTGTCTTGTCTTTAACCAGCTCGAACTTGATATCTTGCGGGTAGTCACCATCATCCGTTGTCTTGATGACAAACTCACGTTTAGTAAATCCGCTGTCAAAGGTGATGATGTCGTCAATGGCAATAATTGTGCCTTCTTTTGTTATGTCGCTCATGTGTATTTTATTATAGTTGTCCTGCTTGTTCGTGGTGAGGACTGTTACTTAACACCTTTTGGTTGTATAAAAGTTGCCCAGCTTTTACGCGGTTACTGGGCTGGCGATGAAACTGACCAGGGCAATGAATAGACCCCGCCGCAATACCAGATTTTTAATGGTCGCAATTTGCAATTTTCTCATGATTTGTAATAACTGCCCTATTGCCTGCACCTAAAGAACCACCCAACAGGCAGTTATATTGGTATAGAGAATCCCTAGATGAAAAAGAAGCTAGATCAACATTAAGCCTGCCTTGCTCCCTCTTTTCTTTGAAATATTTGACCGCCTTTTCTACTTTTACCATGTCTGGGTGCTTTGCCTGCCTATCTGAGGCCTCTTGGATAAGTCTGCGTTGCGTTTTGCGCTTGCTAACCGGGCATTCTACAAAGCGTGGATGCCACCGAGGAGGAACTACCTTTAGCCACTGCCTTTTATCATACTCGGTTGGCTTGCCGTTTTTGATGAAATTAAATTGTAACATTATGTTTTCTTATAAGTATTAAAATTTGCAGGCTTTTACGCGGTTACCTGCAGGCGCTATGACTAACCAGGGAGTTACTCCCCGCCGCGATACCAGATTTTTCATATTGCTTCAGTCAATCCATCAATTTCCTCATCATCCATGTGCTGGCCAAACATGGCACGCCCTAAGAGAACCGGCTTCTCATACTTCATCGGCCACCAGTTTTTATCTGCTGCCCTTACCAGCTTGCCCAGGAGGTGCGAGAACATGTCAGCGCCCGCTTGTATATCAGCCGCAGGCATCTCTGTCACAGCCACCTCATAAGGAGCTGTTGACTGCTGCCAAACGATCTGAAATCGGTCGCGCTGGTCATCGGGGTGTAAACTATTCCAGAGGTTGAGATACAGCCCGGCTTGAACATTATAGCCAAACTTCGCCTGAGTCTTCTCAAAGCCGCCTGCCGAAAAGTCAGCGGTCGTTTTTAAGTCCATCAGGAATGGCTCGCCCTCCGGCGCTAGGTCAACAAGCCCTTTGACCTGCACCTTTCTATCAACGCTTGGGTGTTCCATTTTATTGAGTAGCATCACCTGGCGCTTGCTCTTCTCGATCATCTTGGCTGCATACTTATGCGTTGACGTCAAGGTCTTCACCGCCTTCTGTGCCTCGTCAAGCAGCTCCTTGTTAATGATCGTCTTATGGTTTGCCTCCTGTTCTGCCTTCCATTCTCGCGCCTCTTTAGTTCTGAAGCTATCGAATGGGCTGATGGCAAACTCGGTCTGTAAGTCCTCTGGAGCCGTTATAATCGTATCTACAAGTGAACCCCAAGCCATTGCTGTCGAGGGTTTAAACTCCCGTGGGAAGTAACGCCACTTGTAGAGGCTCGATTGATACAACTCGTAAACGCTTGACTTGCTCAACCAGGAATCGGAGCCAAAGATATTCTCCCTGTTTAGAGTCAGCTCGCTATGGTATTGGCTGGGTAGTATTTCTAATGTATTCATATTACCCAAATTTAGCTTGTGGAATGTTACGCTTCACCCTTACGCATGGCCCTTGCTTGCCGCCTAAGTCTGGTCGCCTGTCGTTCTCAAGGCATAGCTCAATGCTCTGCCCGTGCCAGCCTTTGCCTATAGAGCCACAAGAAGCGATGATGCGCTTAATGTTCGTCTTAGCCAGCTTTAGCGGCTTATCGCTGCCTACAAAGTAAAGCAAGTAGCACTGCGCGTCTTTGCTGCCGTTCTCATATGTCAGCAGCTCGTGGTATTCTACGCGGTCAATCGTTACTTTTAACGTCTCACTGCCTGTCTTCTCTAATGCGCCTTGTAATACAATAGCGTTTAAAAATCGGCTATCAAGTGCGGCGGTCATGTCACCCTCGCAGGGTGTTCCTTTTGGTATTGGTTTACTCATTGTGTTTGTTTCTATTTGGTTTGGTGTTGTTTTTCGGTTTCTTTTTTCATCCTAATAAGGTTTGCCTGGTCTTGTAAATTAAAAATGTGAATAATTGTCTGCGTAATGATACCCAGGACAATCAGGCTCGTAATGATTATGAACAGGAGCATAGCCAGTATTGGGCAAATTGTTTCCCGTCCTTATCAATCATCTTTTTCCTTATGTCCCAGCCCTCTTTTTTAAGGTCTGAGATTCTAGCGGCTAACCTCATGCAGCCATATCTATTGAGCGCGTCAATAGGTGTCAGCTTGCGCCCTGCCTCCAGGTGCCGCAAGATTCGTTGTGTTTGTGTTGGTTTCTTTTTCATTGGATCACTTAAGTATGTTTCTGCCTTTGTCGGTAATGCTCATGATAACCTCGCGCCGGTCTTTCTTACCACGGCAGCGGGTGATTAATTGTTTGGCGAATAGCTTGTCTGAGATTGCCGTAATGGAGACTTTCGAAAGCATATCCGAGGCCATTGATGTTGCTGTCTGGTCACCCTTTTCGAGCATCTCCAGGACCAGCACCATTCGGGCATTCAGCCCGTGTTTAATCATATTAATTGGTGTCATTTAGTTTGTTGGTTTGTGTTGTGTATCCCATAGGATTTGAATGATTCTGTTCTGAGCTTCAAGGTTGGCGCTCATGATTGCCTTCTGGTCTTGAATATTATTGTGAATACGAAAGACAAAATATGGCATAAATAAGGTAAGCACTGTAAGGATAGCTCCTAAGATAAATAGTGCGATGACGAGTAATTCCATTGTTATAGTTCTTCTATTGTTGTAATTATTAATTCATTTACTTGCTCAGCCGTGAGGCCTTGCCTTTCGATTAGGTAGCTAAGGGCCGCTAATACTGTTGCTGTTTTGTTTTCGTTTTTCATTGGATTATATGTCTGCTGAGAGTTTGCAAAGCCGGCGCACCAGGAAGTCACAATTAGTCATTGCTTGAATTGCCACTATCCTTGCCGCTTTAGTCAGCGGGATGAACTCGTCGTCTGAGTCTGAATAAACTTCATTCTCGGTAATGTTGTTGGAATGATTTGCCATGTCTTGCATGATGATATTGAGGATGCTGCTGATTTCTTCCTTCAGCTCTTTCTTGTTTAGTTTCTTTGTTGTCATTGTGTTGTTTAGTTTTGTAGTGGAACGATTATCACATATAGCGCAAGCCATGCGGTAAGCATTAAACAGAGTGATATCAGGTCGGTTATTGATTCTTTCATTGTGCTACCCTTTCATTTACTGCTTCGCTTATTTCATACCAGTTGACATCAGCAAGCCATGCCCGTGCGTAGCTTTCGGCTAAGCTGTCTTTCTCATCATCCGGGAATATGATTTCTAGGGCTAATTCCTCACAGCCTTCTGGTGTGGTTTCTATTTCCCACGAATCAAATAATTCTAGGTTGACCCGCCATGTGGCGTAATTTGTCCAGCCGTTGTATGTTGTATCTTTCATTGTGTTTGTTTTTAGTTGGTAACAAGCTGACTTGGTTTGCTCGGAGTTTTTTGACTTCCAGGTCGGGGAGCAATGGCCTCCTCAGCTTGTTAAATAGAAATTAACCTAATTCTTTTAATAGTAAATAAAAAACTTTATCTTTTTTCACAGGCACAAAAAAACCTCCGTTTCAGGAGGCTGGCGAAGTGTTAAGTAATGCTTAATCCTTCTTCCTTGCGATCTCCTTAGTCAACGCAAATATTGCGTCACTTAGTTTTCTGAAGCTAATGTCGTGGCGCTCCTCTGATCGTTCCCTCTGCTCTTCGTTCTTTTCTACGATCTTGCCAATCAGCCTGTCTTTCTTTTCAAGTGCTACAAGAAACCATCTGGACGTGGCAACAATACATCCGACGGCAAAGCCTGCGACACCGTATTCGGTCAAAGTGTTTGGATCAGTCATATCAATAAATGCTCCTCGATTCTAGCAACTCTCTGCTCTAACGTCAAGACTGAAGCGGTGTCTAGTCCCAGGTATGCCAGCACGCCATCAGCTACGGCATGTGCCATTGCTTGCTTGTTCTGAATGATGAACGCCTCACCCGCCGGCGTGTGGATGAACTCACCCTCAATCAGCACGGCAGGACATGCAGCCTTAGCAATCACTGTGAAGTTGGCTTCCTTCAAGCCTCTGTCCCATTGTGCGGGTAGCTGCTTGCGATGCGCTGACCATATCTTTGCTGCCAGCTTGTCGCTGTTGTTCTCTGGCGGCGTGGTGAAGATCTCGAACCCGTTGGCTGAGTCTTTGTCTGCACTGTTAAAATGGTAGCTGATAAAAACGTCGCTGTCGTTGCGGTTTGAGACCTCAGCCCGTGCCGTCAATCCCACATACTCATCGTCCGTCCGCGTCATGATCACGTTGCAATAAGGTGACAGAATCTCACGCGCACGCAAGCACACGTCCAGCGTCTGATCGCTCTCACGCAGTGTCGGGCCGCAAGCACCTGGATCGCTGCCGCCGTGACCGGGATCTAAGCAAACAGTTTTCACTTAGCAGGCTCTATGATCTGAATTGCTGTTGGCACTTTTGGCATGATAACCAAGCCGCCTTTCGAGCTGTAAGAGCCTTCTAGCTTGTCGTTATTAATGCCAACGGTTAAGTCTGCACATGATGCGAGTGCGAGCGTGGCGATTGCTGTGATGATAAATTTAGTCATGATGTATGTAGGTTGCGAATTTTGGGGATTTCTTGCGGAATGCCAGCCGCCCGAATGTGCGAACTGACCAAAAAATGATGCGGCGTTTGATTGCGCCAACGCCATAGAGTTTCATTGCCAGCAACAGGAGCGTGTCAGCCCGCCGGCGTGAAATGTGTTCATGTGTCTCACACCTGCTATACAACCAGTCGTGTAAGATGCCTGCGCCAATCCACTGGGGTGCTTTCGGCGTGTTGATCAATGGGCGTGCTGCTGCGGGGATGGATAAGCCGTCACTGAGAAACTTGGGACTTACAATGATAAGCTGCCCGCCGACATCATAGGCGATTGGCTCGCATGAGAAGAACAGGCGTTCGCCTAGTTCATTGTCGTAGTATGTGTGCAGTTCTGGATTCGGTGGGTTGTTCATTGTCGTGAGATAAGGTAAAGCACCACATACACCGCGAGCATTCCCGCAGTCAGCATGTAGATGGTGCGTTCTTCTTGCATTAGATAGTGATGCCCCATTTGTTGGCGAGGTGCATGGCGAGATATGGGTTGGGGGTCATGGCTTTAATCGTGTCCTTCTGCATTAAGCGTGCCAACTTCTGAGGCGGTTAGCTCGCGGTCGTAGATTCGCACCGAATCCATGTCGCCGTTAAAAAGTTGTGTAACGTCTCCTCTTGCACCTATTCTCATATCCACGGTTGAGCTACCCCAAGTGTAAGTGCCATTCGTCACCGCTGACGATGCCGCTGGCGACCCGTCAATGTATAGCTCGATGCCAGCAGAGTCACCTTCCGTGCCGTCCCATGTGCCGCAGACATGATGCCATGCGTCATCGTCAACGGTTGCGGTTGATAGCTCACCGATGTATGCAGCAAAGTTGTCCGTTCCAAGAATCAATCGGAGTTTTGATCCCGTTACGTGGAAGTTAAAACCGCCAAAAGAAGATGCGCCTTGATAATTACTCACAATCTGTCCGTCTGCTGCTGTTTTGATCCATGCTGATATTGAAAAGCCGCTGCCCATCGTATCATCAATGGCATTACCTATGGTTACATAATCGCCTGCCCCGTCTAAAGTTAAAATTCCGCTCGCTTGTGTCGCACCAACAATCGCGCCATCATAATTGCCCGCTTCATCCACTGCCGTAGAGCCTGTGCTGTCAAATAGGTATGCCGCACGGTAGTCGGTTGGGATGCCACCACCTGCTGCGCTGAAGCGATATGGGTTGATTATCAT
>Ga0209094_1000966_pt1 | contig 18358 bp, 19 predicted proteins | sample COGITO_mtgs_1004_2_FD_184790 | JGI IMG/M metagenome (GOLD analysis project Ga0209094, IMG submission 184790) | Pelagic marine microbial communities from North Sea - COGITO_mtgs_100430 (SPAdes) (version 2) | ecosystem: Environmental > Aquatic > Marine > Epipelagic ...
CCGCTTGGGTTGGTAAACTTAGTTATTTTGAAACGAGTAGTCGTCATCTTTATCTAGGATTTGCCAATTAGTATTGGCAAATCCTGACGAATGTCGACTGTAAATGGTGGAGGTGGCGGGAGTCGAATCAGAATGGTGATTTCCTAATGCTGCACGTAATTTCCATTAACATCACTTAATCAGTGCTTTACGAACTTTTGCGATTGCAGCCGAGTGTGGTTAAATGCGGCTTTTTGTCGGTAAATTGGCAAATAATTGGCAAATCCTATGCGGCTTTAGATGATATAAAATGGCGTCACCAACTTTCGAAAAACAGCGCCATCGCAGGAGCTGTTGTTTTTTGCTTTATTGACGCTTTCCATCGCAAAGGTAATGACATGCCCCATTCAGTTTTTTTGACCCCATTCGGCCTTTGTTGTTAGATTGCGTGGACTGACCCCATCCGGTGCCTCTGGGGTCATGAAACATTGGACTGACCCCTTTTTGGACCATTCTGAAAATTGCTTCAATAAGTTGCATCATACTATCAGTGGCAATTTTGATCAAGTTGCTGGCTTAGCCCTTATTCTTGGACGAAAACCAAATACGACCACCTGCTGTGACTGTCATAGGTCATAATCGCCGTTTAAAGCTCTGACGTTAGCGCTGTGAGCCGTTTGAATCAGATTTAGGCATCATTATACAAAAGCACCACGGACGCGTGTATGGGCGAGTTAAACCCCGTATCTCCTCACTCCTTAAACTTGCAGACCAACACTCTCACGGAACTAAGATAGTAAAAATAATTCAAATATTGATTGGTTCTTACGAACCACTTGCATGTAAAGTCCTAACATGGATCTAACGTTCAATTCCGAATACGACTTATTATGTTATCTATACGATAATAACTTTCTAACTTCCGTTGATGTATGCTCAGATGCAGGCAGTGACTTATTAATTGAACTGACCCCCGATCCACCTTCAGATCAAATCAAAGAATTAGTTACATCTATATTTTGGCGTAATTTCGCTCACCTTACAGGAGACCACGCAATAAAAAGAAACTCCAAAAATGAATTGGTGACATCAATTTGCCGTAATGAGGATGTGAGCTTGTGGGATAATGTCGGCACTTTTTCAAACGACATCATGAAAATAATTGGCTCGCATCTATCTCTTCCAGTTGAATTGTTTGAGGTTTCTCAAAAATGGGAACCTGCTGTTTTTGTCGAACTTGAAATGTCTTGTGATGACAGGGAAGTTGACAGCTTTAATATCAAATATTCTGATTTCTATATTACAGATACAATTGAGGAGTTTGGTTTATCAATCAGTTGTGAAGAAGTTTTGGACATCATCAATAAAGGTGACACTCCTGGCTTGGCTGATGCAATTAAGGATTATGTACTAGGCATTTTAGATGCTGATGATGAAGCAACAGGCTATGATTTATCTCTCTCTGAATACAACATTCAACATCTACATATTTACAGTAGTGATCAGATTTCTCTGAAAGATTGGCTAAGTGAGAGAGAGGATATCAAAGTAGCAAGCTTTGCATAAAAACAGTCAGATTAAATATCCTTTAACAATGAGAGTTCTTGATCAGCCATTGTTAATTCTACTTCAACCCCTAAGCCGCCCCCCTAATAAACGTATCCACGTAATCAATTACCTTAAGCAGCACACGCTCCCTGGTAGGTATGATCCCTTTTTGCCACGCGGTGCTTCGTGATAGAAAATTCAGCGCCCGGAAGGCTATCGAATACTAAATTCATTCTTCTGAGGCATCGTCAACGGCAACAAGTTCGTATTCATCCTGCCAGCTTATAGAAACGCTCCCAACTTCAGATTCATAAATCTCTATATCATCAATAATTGTTTTATCAGTACACCAAATATCAGCAGCATTTTTCAAGTAATCACCGACAACATTTTCAATGTTTTTTTGAATTTCAGGTGTTAACTGTATATCATGGCCACTAGTAGTCTCACGGATAGTAAAGCTTAGCCCACCTGGATTAGAATAGGAGCCATCTAACTCTATAGAATCAGGTTCAATTTTTATATTATTAATTCCCTCTAATTCATTGATGTAGGGCGTTAAAGCATCATCAATAATACTTCTAAGGTCACTGAAATCATCAAATTCAGTTAATCCTTGGCCTATGTCATCATAATAAAAATCGTGTAAAACTTTTAATGGGTTCTCTGCATCGAATTTCATGGAACCACTGTGATAGAATGCATCATGATTAGGGCTTTCAGCATTGTCGTAGAAAAAATCATTGAATTGGCTAGTCAGGTCGTTGATCACATCGTCGCTTAGTTCAGATCCTAGTTTTGTCGTAATTGATACACTGATACCTTGTCCGCCACCACAGAAATCAACTTTTTCTATTGACGGTAAATATTGTACAAGGCTTTTTTTGATGATAACTGGCATAGTTGGTTGTGGTTGAGTGAGTGTTTAAAAATAAGTGTTCTTGGTGGTTTATTGAATCTTTATAATTTGCGTTTGACCTCTTTTGTTGCCCTGTCTGGGATTTTAGCGCATGCATTCACGGCAAATATTGGTAGAGCCATCCTCGCATTTTATGACATTACATTTCATCGCATCACATGAGTCACATATTTTGCATGGCACAGTATCATTATAACAATCATAACAGTAGGCTTTTTCACAATCCTCGCAAAAAGTAATGATTTCGTAAGGATATTCTTCACCACACATCTCACATTCTGCGGTTGGGTCATCGGATCCATCGTGCATTATTTAGCTCCTAGTCTTTTATGTATATTAAATTGGTCTTGTGACCTTGGTTATTTAGTAAATCTCAAACATTGCATCTCGAACTTGAGCTCATTTTTAGGAATTCCAATATTTACAGCACGACCTGTTGGCCCCCTTAAGTACATTGAATAGTCACAGATTTCCTTAGGGTGGGGTATCGAGTTCACTTCGAGTATTGCTCGGCTAACCAGTCCGTTAGCGTTGGGCCGGAGCCCCCTTTTAGATGCGTCAGTTTGGATTTCTGCATTAGATCTTCGAGGTAGGTCTTAATTGCGCTTTGGGGCACCCATTCGGCATTTATTTCAAAGGTGCCGTACAGGATTGAATCACCGATACTTTCTAAGTCTTCATGCACGGGGCTCCACAGTAGAGCTGAGGTTAGGGCTTTGCCAGCTGTGTCTATTTTATCACCTAAGAAATCCCCTTCAGAATGCTCAAAATACAACCAAAATTGGTTGCTTCTGGGATCACCGATCCAATTCAAGTTAGTCCATATCGAATCTAGATCATTCAAGCTGTATATGAGGCCAGTATTTAAGTTCTTTGACCATTCGATCACCCATTTGGGAGGCTTTTCCTCGTAGAAGTCCTCGTAGTCGTCCCATGAATCCCAGTTTACAGCGCTTGAAAGTGCTGCGAATTCATCCACGTCTAACTGGTCAATCGAATCTACTGGATTTTCAAACATAGCGTAAAAGGCAAAAACTTTTGATTTAGACTACAAGGGAAATGATATGTCCCATTAGAATCAGCTCTAACTTCCAATACTATAGCGAAGGAGATTAACTAGCCACGAGAGTTACGATCTGTAACCATTTTCTGCGCATCCTTATCAATCTCTGTTAGCTTTTTTAAGTCTCTATCGTCTTTTGCTCGGTGGGCAAGAAACAAAAGGTGCTCCGCTTCAGTCTGCCATTTATTGATCCAATTTGGTGGAGGAGCAATTGGGGTTTTGATCAAAGTTTCTAACTTCTCAATGTTGTATCCTATTTTTTCCATGTTATGTTTAGTGTTTTTGGTGGCTGTATTTTTCTTTCGAAAGGAATTTATTTTTTTTCATAATACATGTCGATTAACAGGGTAGAGGTTTCCGACATGATGGCTTGGCCGCACTCCAGTCTGAAGGCTACCCATTTCGGCTGATCCAGAGTTGCAAGGAACTCTGTAACATCCCAGCTGAAGTCTTCATCGTCTTGGTGCTTGTCGACCCACGTCTCCCAAAGCTGCTTGACGGAGTCGTTGTAAAATTCTGGCTCGTTGGCTGTTTCGTCGAGCCACCATCCGAGTTGTGCTGGAGAGGGCTGATAGCCGTCTCCACTTAAGATGCGTGTGCCAGTGACTGGGCAGTAGAAGTTGAATTCATTGATGTCTAATTCGACGATTTGCATAGCTTTTTTCTGTTTAGTTTAATGTGACTTTAGAGAGCCTATAGTGGACTATATTATTCTTATTAAATCAGGCATTCATTTTCTTGGTTGCTTAGGTTTTGCCTCTACCCCTTTTTTGCCATTATCGTTAGTGGGTAAAAATCATCGCCTACTTCTAGTATATCTTTCGCTTTAAGTTCGAAGCCCGCTGCGCTAAAAGCATTGATTAATACTTCTCTTTGAAGCTCTGTATCCGGAAATCTTTCGACGCTGATGAACAGCCCTCCAGGCTCAGTCAACTCTGCAAGATTAAAAGCGGCATTTTTCAATCCCAGCGGAATATGGAGTAATTCACCCAAGACCATGCAGCTAATCGAAAGATCAAATGTTCCGATCGCTAGTTTTTCGTCAGAACTCATTTTTTTACTCAAGTCCATGGCTAAAAATGATAAGTTTCCGGACTCAGGTTGAAGATCAGTCGATTTTGCTATCTCAACGGCTGATCCGTTGATATCTACTCCTACACCATTAGCCCCTTTTAATTTCATCGAAATTGCGTGGGTCAAAAAACCATTACCGCAGCCGATATCGATGAAACGATTGACTTCTTGATCTTTCCAGATCTTCAAATCTAAAAGTGCTTCATAAATCCCCAAGTAAGATAGAGAGGTGACCAGGCGGGAAAGCCTAGTATCTGCATGCATCAGATCATAGCCATCCTGCATGCTATCAGGAGCTGGTCCGATAGTATCGACCCAGTGCATGAAATCCTCTGCTAGTCTGCCGATTTTCTCCATCTTCTTTAGGTAATTCTTGTGCTTGATTGCGCGCAATCCAAGGGTCTTCAATATTTGGTTCGTTTCCATAGTTCCTAAGGCTGAATTCATGCTATTGAGCATGTTAAAAAATCTATACCAGTTGAGGGGATTACATTTGTATTTTAATTTTGCCCATTCGCGGGCTCCTCCTCAAACTCCCGCATCGCCTCGAAGTCTTCAGGAGTCACTACTGTATCAAAGCCGCCAACCGCTTCACCCTCATGCTTGTCGATTCCGGTATAACTAAGGCTTGCATCTTCGTAGCGCTTAAACTTGAAGACGGCATCGTTCATCAGCGGCCCGTTGAAGACGCCGAGACTCACGAGCAATTCAAAGTCTTTCACAGATAGGTTAGTCACTTTTTTGAACAGTCCAGGTTCGAGCTGAGTAATGACGTCCTTCAGACAACGCTCTCGGTAGTCGGTCAAATACATAAACACCGGAATGCGCGTCGCAAATTTGATCAACTTTTCCTGCACCTGTTTTCGTAAACTCTTCACCTCTTTCTCTTCATCGGTAAGCGCCTTCTTTTCCTTCTTGGTCATCTCTTCGTCATTGGCGTCTTTCTTAGCCTTTTTGACCGACTCAGATTTGTTGATGATCGTCTCGAGATCCTGATTCAGGCTGCGAAAACCTTCGATACTCATCAGTGCATCCATTGCATCTGGGTTACTCATCAGTCTTTCTAACGTGCTGTTGTCGACGTTCACCAGCAGAGCACTTTCCCAGCGCTTCGCGAGGAGTGTCGCCGAGGTGCCACTCATCGCCATGTCCAGGATTTCTCCGGCATCGATCTGCCTCATCGAACTGCCGTCATAGGCGAGCACAGGTAAGAATTTGATAAACTCCTCGACCTTCTTTTCTGGGTTGTCCTCATCCACATTGAGACGGCAGCTGTAATCAGCGATCTGTCTTAAGGCACGATTCGGCGCGAAGTCGAACACGTAGCATTCTTCTTTGATCACCACTTCCTTGTTCGGGTCGTCACCCTCTGGGTTCCTGACACTCCAGGGGGTTTGAACGCGGAAGGCTGCCTGGAAGTAGGTCTCTGGGCTGGATGCATTACGCAGCATGAATATTCCTGTCCATGGCTTTACCGAAACTCCTGTCGTCAGCTTACCGCAGCTAAGTGTGATCGTTTTGGAGTGCAGCGGGTCGCGCATCTTCTCCTGAACTGGGGGCAGGGCGGCTGCGCCAATCCCCGCGCTTGTCCCCGCGCAGACAATCACCTGGTAGTCGTGATAAAAGGTGTTCTGCCTTTCTTTTATTAGATTATCCATCGCACGGCAGGCGGCCACGTTTGGCATAAACCAAAAGGTGTGGTTCAACACATTCAACAGCGGCGCATGGGAAAACGGCAGCGGCGGCTTCTTAGCCCCCATTTTCAGGTTGTCCACCGCAGTCTCAGAAAAGCTTCCGCGTATCATATCCAACCACTTTTGGACTTCGTCCTTATATTCAAATTCAGCCAGTGCACCGTCGCCCTTGGCTTTGAAGAAGATATTTAGATCAAACTCATCAAACTCGCCCTCCATTGCGATCTCGCGGATAGAATCGGGCAGTTGATAAGTCATCAACACCATCCGTGGCAGCGCGATGTATGGGTTCTTTTCGCTGGTCCACTCTTCTTTGGCTCTTTGCTCGTCGGAGTAGGTCCAGTTGAAGATTTGCTCTTCGATGAACTCACCCGATCCGATTGCTCTAAACGGCGTGCCCGAAAGATAGAGGTAAGCATTTGTCGTAATAGGCATAAGCTCTTCATCGAAGTCTTCGATGCCTTCACCTTCACCAAATTCGAGTTCCTTCTTGCCCTCAGCCTCAAACAGATCCTTTGCGTTCTCGCGCCACGAGCCGAAGTGGTATTCGTCCAGCATCACGCAGTCCCAGTTGGTCGCGTGCACCCACTCGTTCTTGGTCTTGATGCCGCCAGTGCTCTTGTTTTTACCAAGGAAATCCTGGAACGACCCGAAGCACACGAAGGGTTTCGACTTGTCCACGTCTTCGTAACTAAGGCCATCTTTAGCAATAAACTGCCAACCTTCAAAATCGACATGCGTCTTAAGATCTTCTTCCCATGCGCTGACCACCGCAGGCTTAAAGGTGAGCACGAGCACTTTCTTCCAACCCATTTCCTGGGCCAGCTTGTAGCTAGCAAAGGTTTTGCCGAAACGCATTTTAGCGTTCCACAAAAAGTGGGGAGCCTTGCCGTCTTGCTCAGCATGTTGCGAGCGGAAGTAGTCCGCAGCTTTAGTCACCGCAGCCGCTTGCTCAGGCCGCATGCCAAAGCTTTGACTTCGATTTTCTGTATTGAGCCGATCCTCGGTCACGGCCAGCACGGCCGCCTTAACGTCTACAATGCTACATTCAAACCATTCGCCATCTGGATTGTTAAAGCCCTGCTTCTTTAAATGGCGATGCACGTCATGGTCGGTAAAGACTGAGCCATCATTGCGCATCGCAGATTCTTCTAAGAGAATTTCGTAAGGCACCCCAATCGTTTGAGTCTGCTCAGCCACTCGCGTTTTGGCGTCGCGTGAGGTTTGACCAACTTTAATGAGGCCTTTGTGCGCGTCGACGCCTTTCGTTGTATAAGCGTAAATGGTCGGCTTGGATGCCGGGCGAGGAGGGAAGAAGTCTTTTGGCATGATGAAAATCTCTATTATCTATGAAATTCTAGAGTCGATAAACGCCCACTCATTATCCGTGATGCCCCATCGCTCCATTAGCATTTCATCGGTGTAATCAGAGTCGTAAGATCCTAGGTCAGGAATGAAGCAGAACTTTTCTCTCGCGACATCCTGAGATACGACTGTTTGCAGAAGTAAAAATCGAACAATTTTCGTGAATAGATAGGATTTGAAAGATAATACTTCTTGTTCGGTTAAAAAAGCGCAAGCAACGAGCCACGAGTCAGTGCAGCATTCGCCGGGTCTTGCCACACGAACGTTGCCGTCGTAATAGAAACCTACTGGCTTCGAAAAGTCGGTCTGCCCTGCGATTGGAGCTTTAGGTATAAGGAGCTTCCACTTATTTAGGCATCCAAATTTATCATTTACGTCACTGTTCGATGCAAATCGTCGGCCGAGCTTCTGGGTAAACCAGCAAGGAGTTCCCCGTGCTGTCGGATTGTAATTTGTAGCTAAACTAAATGGGTTTCTTGGTGATACTATCTTATTAAGGCACGAATTGTCATTCGCCTCCTTTTCGTTCACTTTCCTGATGATTGGAACTGCTTGCGAGTGGCGTATAAAAGTAGAGAACTCATCTAATTGACGGTTAGATGAAACTCTAACGCCGTTATATTCATTAGTGACTTCGCAGTCGCCAAGGTTGTCTCTGTCCCATAAAAAGTAACAGATGCCTCCGGCAATATCCACCCCAGGAAACACTGCGGATGCACTTTCAAAGTCTACGAGTTTTCTAATGCGCTGGTCATGAAGCATCTCTGACCTGAAATTGTCTAGGCCCTTCCCCCCCGCATACCATCTTGCGGGAATTATCATTGTCAGAAAACGAGGCTCCATTTTTTGGGCTTGTGCGACAAATTTTTGATATATAGGCGAGGCGCTTTTTCCATGGCCACCATCACTTAATTGATAAGGCGGGTTTCCAATGATGACATCAAATTTCATATTAAGAATCTCTTCAGGTTTTTGGGTATGTATAAATTCATAGGCGTGGCTTTCCATCGCCTCGTCTCGTTCGTAGTTATCTTCGCTGGCTCCACAATAGCTGCAGCGGCCGTTTTCCCATGTATGCGTGCCGCGCTCAAAACGGATATTCCCCGCGACATCTGTGAACTGATCGCAGATGGAATATTCCCCATCGGCGATTTTAGAGCAGTAGAGGGAGCGCCGTGCCAATAGAGACGTCAGCTCTGTGATCGCAATGCCGTAAAGTTGGTTCCTGAAAATGTGATTTACGCGTTCGGTCTGATCGGGGAAATGACCTTCTAAGCCGCCGATCAGACGTTTTGCGATTTCCCTAAGGAATACACCGGATTTGCAGAACGGATCGAGGAATTTCGCATCCGGATTACTCCATAGATCCTCCGGCAGTTGATCTAGGATTTCATTCGCCAGTTTGGGTGGGGTAAAGACTTCATCACTGCTCAGGTTTGCCAAGCAGGTTAGCACGTCCGGGTTATATTGGTTATTTTTCAGCATCGCTAAGTTTTAAGAAATGAGTGAGCGGATAGTCTTTGATTGGTTCGGGGATGAAGGAGGTGCCTCCGAGGTCGTTTGGCTGATCAGGTTTGGCAAAGAGATCATCTTTCGGAATGTCCTCCTGTGGTGCCAGCTCGTGAAAGGCAAAGTCGCGCCGCTTCATTTTGCTCCCAGTAGTGGGAAACGCCCAATCTGAGAAAATGATTGGTTGAGACGATACGCCCTCTGTCTCCAGTGTTAGTGCATTGCCATGCACAATATTCTTCTCAAGCAGGAATTTGACCGTGCTCAAGCAGTTTTCCTTAATCCGCGATTTAAATAGCTCAGAGTAGTGTGCACAGAAAAGCTCAAACAGTCGCTCACGGGCTCCTTCTACATTCTCCATGATAATATCGATCCCGTAGATGCTGGAAACAGCCAACACCCCATAGCGCTCAAAATCGACCTGAGATTTCTTGTAGCGTTTGATCACCACTTGCAGCTTACGCTCAAGGATCTCGACCAGAAAATTTCCGGTGCCGCAGGCCGGCTCCAGGAATTTCGATTCAATTCGCTCGGTTTCTTGTTTCACAAGATCCAGCATCGCGTTAACCTCGCGCTTGCCCGTGTAGACCTCACCATGGTCGGCCACGCGCTCTCTGGAAACGATAAGTTTTTCTTTGTCAGCCATGTGTAGCCTGTCGGGTATGTGAGTGATGTTTAAATGGAAATGTGCTCGATTGGTGATAATGCCTAAGGCAACATTAAAAACATAAGCGCGTAAAGCTGACCGAAACAGGCAGGCATTCAAGTAAAAAGCTGCGCAATGAGGTGTTATGTATATTCATCATTCCGCCCTTATACCGATCAGGGTAGGACATTCGCAGGGGCAGGGCGCCATTTTTCTTCATGCTTAAGATCACTGAGTGAAAATGGAGCCCTGTCGTTATGTCTGCAGTCGTGGTAGATTCATCGGCCTGCTCGGGAGTTGTAAAATAAGGAGCTGCTTCTTTTGGGCACGTCTACTCATAATAAGCAGACGTCTCTTTCAGGTATGCATAGGCCGCTGCTTCTGTCTCAAAAATGCCCTCAATATGAATTCTTAACCCCTCCCAGCTGCTGCCACATATGGTGATCAATGCCTGAGGCGAAGTTTTGCCCAGTGCTAATTCTTTTAGCGTGTAGCACTCTACAAGATCACCACATCCCGCCAGCTGGCACTCAACCCAATCATCAACATCAGAGTAGGTGCCTTCCGCTATGTAATCTGCGAGATCCTCAGGGATAGAATCCTTTGTGATTCTTCGGCAATCGCCTGAGATGGTATCAGAGTTTTCAGTGATCCATTCTTCAGCCTGCGTTCTTAGTGTTTGTAGATCTTTTTTGCTTAGTTTCATAAATTTTATGGTAAGAAATGGTGGTCGCATCACGAGGTCGGAAATGGGGTCATGTCGTAATTCTTATAATCTGCGTGCTGGCTCATGATGCGCCAAAGTTAAAGTTGCTCTGCAACAGCTGCCCAATCTCGGAGACGGCCACTGCGTCGGTCACTGCGTCATTCTCTAAATACGGCAGCACAATTCGCACCTGCGAGCAGTTCAGTTGCTCCTGAATCAGCGCGCAGATCGCTTCGGTCTTTTCTAGGTCGCGCCCGATATTACTCTTACACTCCAGTGCGATGCGCTGACCGTTGTGCTCGATCAAAAAGTCGGTCGAGTAGGGGCCCTGGCAGTAGTCTTGTTGGTAGGCGATACCCGCCTTGTCGAGCTCGCGGGCGACACTGCGTTTAAATTGAATCGACTGGGTCTTGCGCTCTAGAAATTGCTCGGCGCGCAGGCGCAAGATCTCTTGCTCGGGCTCGCTTTGTGGGCGGTGGTGCGCCGCCTCTTGTTCTTCTTCGAGGGTTTCAGCGCCGGTGAAGGCCTGGACGAGTTGGTATTCGTCGTGCTTGCTGGCGCAGAGCGCTTGGCACATCCGCGTGAAGGTGTTCTGCCGTGGCCGGCTGATCCCGTTCATGATCTTGCTGATCGAAGTCGGGCTCAGGCCGATCTGCTCGCCGAGTTCGTAGGCTTTCATCGATCGGGCTTTGAGCAGCCGTTTCATCACGGGGCCTAGCTTATCGTTGGGTGGGGTGGCTGCGGTCATGGTCGAGGGGTGTTTACGGTGTTTCAGCTGATTAAGTTGAAGAATGTTAGGTAAACAAGAGTAAAGTTAAAGAAGATGCGTAGAAAGTTCTTGTAATGGAACGTTATTAAAGGAATTTTTGCGTCATCACACGCACGTGAGTGCTCAATGTACCATAAAAAATAACTGCCTTTAAATGACTGAATCAGCGACCATTGCTCTATCTCCCAAAGAAGTATCCCTACAATTAGGTTTCTGCAGCAAGACTGTATTAAAGCTGATCAATCAGGGTAGTATCGCGCCAGTCTATCGAATTAACAAACGGGTGATTCGGGTGCCTCAGCAGGCAGTTGATCAGTATTTGAATACCTGTCGTACCCAAGATTACTGCCCGCCTGGCTAGCCGATCATCATCCCCGACAGCCGACCTCGGCTGTATCTGCTAAATCTTTAACTTCTGAGCGCGAAAAACACGCCTTCCTAGCGATAGCTATGCCTTTTTAGCAAAAAACATTAATTTAGACCCATTGTTCTTCAGTCCTCAAATCCCACCCCTCAAGTCCCACCTTTTAAGTCTCAGCCCTCAGCTCTCAGCTCTCAAGTCTCCCATCTCTCAGCCCCCACCTTTCAAGTCTCCCCTCTCAAGTCTCAGACCTCCTTCCCATCTCTCAGCCCTCAGGCATCAGCCTTCAGGTCTCTCATCACAACCCAACAACCAACTACACAACTATGGCATTATTAGCACAACCCTCATCCAACGGTTTCGACATCGAAGCCCTTGCTCCCACCGGCACCTACGTCGCCACTTGTCTCGCAGTCGAAGATCAGTTTGGCGTCGAGCGTCCCAAGTTCGAAAATCCGCAAGAGTCGGAACAGATCGATGTGACCCGCTTCCTGTTTGGCTTCCGTGCTCAGGATGGCCAGCTCTACAAGGTCCAGTCCTTCGAGTTCCGCATCAGTGGTTCGCCCAAGTCGAATCTGTTCAAGTTCCTCACCGCCTGGCTCGGCACGCCGCCGAAGTATGGCTGGGATTACTGTGAGCTGAAGGGGCAGGGCACCATGATCACCATCGCCCACAAACAGTCCCGCGATGGCACCAAGACTTATGCCAACCTGATTGGTATTTCGCCAGTCATCGACCAACTCAAGGCGCAGGTGCTTCCGCTGGAATCCTTCCTCATCAGTCAAACCCCTCCGCCGGCCCCCGCAGGAGTCAGCACCTTGCCCAGTGCCGCGGGTGCTACGCCACCACTGACCGATCCTCAGGCTCCCTACAACCAGCAGCCTCAGTCCGCAGGTTTCGCCCCTCAGTCTGCACCGCCTGCGACTCCCGCCACGCCGCCAGAGTGGAACCCGCATACCACCACTAACGAAGAGGTCCCGTTCTAGGGCGTTTTCTCACCGAGCCCCCTCCGCGCAATCGGGGAGGGGGCTCCCTCCACCTGTTCCACCATCCAACAACGTTCAACCAACAACTCACCTATGGCTCATCTTAAAAAATCAAATACACCATCCTCGCATTGGTACAAAGCCGATGGCACGCCCTGTCATCAGCTCCCTCGTGCCAAGGGCAGTGGCCTCCGTGCCACCACTCTCCGCGACGCTCGTAAGCTGCAACTCTTTCCCAGTGTCACCTCGATCCTAGGCATCTTCTCCAAGCCGCAACTCGATCGTTGGAAGCTGCAGCAAGTCGCGCTTGCCTCCTTGCGCCTCGAACGCAGCGCCGAGGAATCCGACGACTACTATGTCGATCGGCTTATCGACGAAGCGTTTCAACAGGTCGAGCAAGCCGCCGATCTGGGCAGTCGTATCCACGACGCCATTGAGAAGCATTACGAAGGCGTCGAAGTCCCCCAAGATCTGCAAGCCTACACCTCGCCCGTATTCGCCTGGCAGGCGCAGAAGCAGATCCAATTCATCGAGCGCGAAAAAGTCCTCGTCAATACCGACTACGGCTTTGCCGGCACCATGGATATCGCTTGCCGCTACGGTCAAGACGGCATTGGTGTGATCGACTTTAAAACCAAAAAGACCAAGCCCGGCGTCGAGGTCAAACCCTTCGACGGTCAAGCCATGCAGATCGCCGCCTATGCTGCCACCTATTGGGGCGAAGCCAAGCTGCCGCAGGTGTATGGAGCCAACGTCTATATCTCCACCACCGAACCAGGCCGTCTCGAAGTCTGCACCTATACCCCAGAGCAGCTAGTCGCTGAATGGGAGGTCTACAAACTGGCCTGCGCCATTTGGCGCCACTCCAAAAAATACGATCCCCGCCCCACAGCTGGAGGGCAACGCTCCGTCGTTGCCACCCCATCGGGAGGGATGACCTCCGCGTCGTCCGCAGCTGGAGGGCAACGCTCCGTCGTTGCCACCGCACCTGGAGGGCAACGCTCCGTCGTTGCCACCGCACCAGGAGGGCAACGCTCCGTCGTTGCCACCGTAGCAAAGGAGGCCGCACATGAGTGATAAAGCATGGAAAGCCTTCGAGCGCCGCGTCGCGCGTTTCTTCAACACCGAGCGCAACGCTCTCTCGGGCGGCAATTCTAAAATCACCCGCTCCGATAGCCTGCACCCCGAGCTCTTCATCGAGTGCAAGCAGCGTAAGCGCTTCGCCGCGGTGCGTCTCTGGGACGACACCAAACGCCTCGCCGATGCAGAACATAAAACCCCCGTCATCTGTTTATCGGAGAAGGGCAGACCGGGTTTCTGGATCCTCACTCACTCCGACGATCTCACCAAACTCTAATACCACCACTATGCATACCACTACCACCAATCCACCTCAACTAGTCCGCGCTGAGCGTCTGCTCGAACTGTTGTTCGATGACCAAAGCCGACCATCCCTGCGCTGGCTCCGGCAGATGCAAGCACAGCGCAAGATCCCCTACGTCAAGATCGGACACCTCGTCCGCTTTGATGTCGCTCAGGTTCGCAGCGCACTCGAACAAGACTGCACCGTCCATTCACGCGCCCACCTCCGCCGTCGTTAGGGGAGGGATGTCGTCCGCGTTGTCCGCACATCCGTCGTCCGCACCTCCGCGTCGTCCGCACATCCGACCTCCGCACATTCATACCTGCAACCACAACCCACACACCACACACCACATCGCCACCATCGATACATTGCCGCCTGCATTGGCCAAGACCTTACAGCGCACTCCCATGGCAGGGGAGCGTAATGTCTGGTTGATGCAGGTCGCATCACGCGCCAAGCATGTCGCATCCGCTCAGCGGGTGAGGGCGTTCCTCCATCAGGTCGCCGCGCAGCACGCTTGGCACGACCGTGACTTCTCCCACGAGATCGATCGCGCCATCGCACGTGCCTATGGTATGGCACCATCTGTGCGGCAACACTCGGTCGTTACTGCCCCGTCAGCAGCCAAGCCACACACTGCCGCAAAGCGACCCACTTGGCCTGAGTTTAGCCCCGAGGACTCACAGCTCTATGCCCAGCACGAACTCCTGTTCGAGCTCCGCGCAAAGCCGTTCACGCCAGCCGATGTCTTGGATCAGATCTATACGCAAGACGAGTTGCTCTGCCTCGCGCGTGATGTGCGTTCGGCCAGCACCATGCCGCGTCATCATTGGCGTGGCATGGAGCCGGCGATGCAGTTCATCGTCGCCAACCCCATGACCGCGACCATCGGCCGCACGCTCGATGGCAAGCTCTCGCCGCGCTGTCTAGAGATTGCCACCCAGTCGCGGCGCTTTCAAGTCGTCGAGTTCGATCGAGGCTCCCCCCAGCAGCAAGCCGCCATCCTCTCATCGCTACATACCCCAGCCACAGTCCCTCTCATTATGGTGCTGTGGTCGGGGGGCAAATCGATGCATGGCTGGTTCGATGTCCGGGCACTCAGTGAAACGGCAAAGCAAGATTTCTTTGCCTGGGCCGTCACCCTCGGAGCCGACGCCTCGCTATGGGATCCTTGCAAACTCGTACGCATGCCAGGTGGACGTCGCAGCAACGGCAAAGCCCAGCCGATCTTACACTTCAACCCCACGCACCTCCTCACTTAGCCACAGCCCCCAAGTCTCCTCCCTCAGCCCTCAAGTCTCAGATCTCCCCCCTCAAGTTTCAAGTCTCCCACCTCAGCTCTCCCACCTCAGCCCTCCCATCTCAAGCCTCAGCCCTCTCACCTCCACCCTCATCCACTCACCACATGACGACACCTCGCGATACCTGGGAAGCGATTCCAGAGCAAGACCCCCAGTTCATCCCCCAGATCGAAGCCTATGCCCCGGTGCTGGATCATTCCGCCGCCACCAGTCCGCCGCCTGCTAGCAAGCCCTTCACCGTCCTGTCCGCGGCCGAGTTGCTGGCCAAACAGCTCCCTCCCCAACAGAATCTCTTAGGGGAGGGGGTCATCGTCATGGGACAGCTCACCAGTATCCTCGGCCAAGGCGGCACGGGCAAAAGTCGCTTCACCATGCAGCTGGCTATTTCGCAAATTGTCGGGCGTTGCTTTGCTGGATTCAAAACACATCCCCAGCCCTTGAAGCATCTCCTGATTGGCACCGAAAATAGTATTCATCGCCAGCAGTCCGAGTTGCATAAAATGACCTGCCACTTCTCGACTCAAGAGACCGATCAACTGGGCCAACACCTATTCTTCCATGTCGTCGAAACCATGGATGATGCGTTCATCAATATCGGCTCCCTCGAAATCACCGCAAAGTGGCAGGCCACACTCGATGCCATTCGACCCGATGTCATCTATATCGATCCCTTTGGCGAGGTCGTCGTCGGCGATGTTAACAAAGACGCCGACGTGCGCCACACCCTGCGAGAACTCACGCGTATCTGCCGCCGACATAACCATCACACCGCCATCATCGTCGTCCACCACGCGCGCACCGGCAGGGGCAATATCGCCCAAGCAGTCGGCTACGATAAGGGCAACTACGGCCTCGGCTCCAAAGCCCTTTATTCCGGCGTGCGCTCCCAACTCAACCTCGCCCCCGCCGATGCCGAAGATACCTCCCGTATCGTGCTCTCCTGCGGTAAGTCCAACGATTGTAAGCCCTTCAAGCCCATCGGCCTCCAGATGAACGAGACCACCATGAGCTACGAAGTGGACAGTGACTTCGATGTCAAAGCCTGGGTGGATGATGTCGAAGGCAAACAATCCGGTAAAGCCGCTGCCATCGCCGATACCCTCCATGCCGTCGAAGCCGGACATACCCGCTATAGCGACATCGCCAAAGCCGTCGCAGACACCACCGCTTGCGCCATCGTTACCGCCAAGCGCCGCATCAAACAAGCCGTCGATGGGGGCTATTTATTTAGAGATGCCCAAGGCCAGTACAGCGTCAAAAAACCCACTCAATAGACCACCTTTTTACCACCAACACAGAACTAGTATCACACCTGATACCAACTGATACCAACTGAGACAAGTATCAGGTATCACCCCCCTTTAAGGGGGTGATACTGATACTACTTGAAACCACTACCCATTTAACCACCCAACCACCCACCAATAACCACCAAACATACCATGCTCAAACACAACGACACCCAGCTCCTCTCCATCAAAGAACTCGCCTGGAGACTCAATCGCCACCCCAACTATGTCTACCTCATGAAGAAGGCGGGCTTCAAAATGCCGGGCTACCGCGCGACTGTCGAAGACGCCCTCGATTGGTTATATGCTCACCCCGACTGGCGCCGAACGCTCGACGCCAAAACATTCACCATCTAGAAACCAGTGGAGGGCAACGCTCCGTCGTTGCCACCGTACCTGGAGGGCAACGCTCCGTCGTCCGCACCTGGAGGGCAACGCTCCGTCGTTGCCACCGCACCTGGAGGGCAACGCTCCGTCGTTGCCACCACACCTGGAGGGCAACGCTCCGTGGTTGCCACCTGGAGGGCAACGCTCCGTCGTTGCCACCACACCTGGAGGGCAACGCTCCGTCGTTGCCACCACACCAGGGGAGGGATGACCTCCGCGTCGTCCACACCTGGAGGGCAACGCTCCGTCGTTGCCACCGCATGGGAGGGATGACCTCCGCGTCGTCCGCATCAGTCGCCGCATCAAGCCCCGCACTCGCTCCGCTCGTTTGGTCAAGCCCCGCACTCGCTGCGCTCGTTTGGTCAATCCCTTCGCTCCACCGTCCGGGCTATAGCTGTCATGCGATCAGCAAAAGCAGATCCCCCGCCAGCAGCGCCCTGCCGGTTGTTCGTCGTGCCGCCCACAATTGGGCACCCGGCACTCCTCCCTTCGCTTCGCTCAGGCCTTCGGCCATCTCCGCGCTGTCGCGCTGTCGCGCTGTCGCGCTACGTCCGCTTCGCTCTCCAAAGCGCAAGCACCTGCACGTCACCCGCTGCACACGACTGTCCCGGCTGCTTCACTTACGCTTGCGCCGCTTCCCGCCAGTCAACGTCTTAGCTCGTACCTCGCACGCCGTTTCCTTCTGGTCAACGGCTACGCCCGTTCATTCGCTGGGACAGTCGCGATCAGCTACAGATACTTGCAATTAGACATCTCGCTCGACCTATGAGACACCCCCGTGTCCTGCGCAGATTATCCTTATGGTCGCTGAATGCTCCCTCGGATACACTGCTCCAGACACTCTGCAATGCGACAATCCCTCCGTGTCCTGCGCAGACTATCCTGATGGTCGCTAGATGCTCCCTCGGATAGACTGCTGGGGGACACTCTGCAATGCGATCCTCCGCGTCTTCCGCTGTACATCCTATCAGTCGCTGGGTGCTCCTGTGGATGATCAGCTCCAGACACTCTGCAATGCTCCAACGCGCTCCAGATCCGAGCTTTGCGCACTATATCGCATTATGCCTAATACTGCGTCGTATACCTAGCAGACGCTTCTCTTAGTAGACATAATAGACATAGTGTCGCTGCATCTCCCCCGAGCGCGACCCCTTGCGCCGCCACGCCCGGCGCTACCAATCCATCGCAACCAATCCATCGCTACGCCCCTTCACTCCCTACGGTCGTCTCGCTGCGCTCGGGAGCTATGGTCGGTTTCCCCGCCCCCGCCCGAGCGGGTCTACAATTGGTAGATCCCCGTATCGCATGCATACGCGCGGCCCGCTCACGGTCGTTCCTCCCATCGCCGTTTCCGTTCCTGCCAGGCGCCCCCTTTTTAGATAGGGGGCTACCCCCC
>Ga0209094_1000984_pt1 | contig 18058 bp, 22 predicted proteins | sample COGITO_mtgs_1004_2_FD_184790 | JGI IMG/M metagenome (GOLD analysis project Ga0209094, IMG submission 184790) | Pelagic marine microbial communities from North Sea - COGITO_mtgs_100430 (SPAdes) (version 2) | ecosystem: Environmental > Aquatic > Marine > Epipelagic ...
GTTTGTATCTCTAATTGCGCAAGCAATTTGGACGCGAAACGAAGTGAAGCGCTTGCGTAGCAAGTACAAACTGCCCCTAGGCTGTTTGTATCTCTAATTGCGCAAGCAATTTGGACGCAGAGCTAAGCGAGGCGCTTGCGTAGCAAGTACAAACGGTCCCTAGGCTTTTGTCATCATTCCGCCTTTGGCCATTCCGTATCGAATGGAAATGGACGCTCTTCTGTATTAAATGTCAGATAGGAAATAACTTGATAGGTATAGGTTGAGAGAGCCTGACCGAATGATAATAATTGATTGTTGGTTTTACCTGTAAAGAGCACAAAGAAAAACTGTAACATAACAACAGCGCCAACTACTAAGCGAGATACGGAGTAGAGCAAGGCAATGACCAACATAAAAAATAATCGCAACCAAATAGATTTGGATTTTATATTATCAACAACACTGTTTGCTGTCGGCTCTGCCTTTCCTATCGCTTCATCTAAAACAGTGTCATCTACCACTTCAGCGTCACTAGTTGCTTGGGTCGATTCGCTAACGCTCTCTTCAGCCTCATTAACTTCTTCTACTCTTTCGCTAGAACCTTCAATAATCTCACTGGCATTTTCTTCAATTTCGTGGCTTTCTTGTCCCGAAACAAATTTATCTTTATTCATAATCAATCTCCCATTGTCAAAGTTAAAGTCAACATTAAACTATTGTATTGCTTATTATCGATTAACTATTTATACCCACTGCTATAAAAAAATATAACGTTATAATGAGTTCAGATAATTTTAAAATTAACGTAATTTACGCAAACCCACTGGAATTAATCTTGCTATTAAAAAAAATAGAAAAGCAACAGTAATAGCCACTATCGCGCTCCATTCAGCGTTGATAAGTGCTGTCGATTTACCGGTAACAACCAAGGTCACTTTCCCCCCAAGCAACGGCTCCAACAGATAACTATCAGCAAAACTATTAAACATAACCATATATAAACCGGCGCCTACCAAGCCTCCAAGAATAAAAAAAACGGCATCTATACGACCGCTCCCCGCTGCCGCCACACCGGTCCCCGGGCAAAATCCACCCAGCGCCCAACCAAAACCGAGTAGCAAACCACCAACCACTACAGCCCAAGACATCGACTTGATACTTAAATGACCAGCATCAATAACGCCCGCCCATAACCCCGCAAATAATAGCGCAGATGAAATACCGACTCCCGCCAAAATAGTCTTCATTAAGTGCAAGTCAGTTAGTCGTAACATACCTATAATTTTATTAGGATCGGCGGCACCAACGCGCTGCAATACCAAGCCGAACACCGTACCCAAACCTGCTGCCAACCCGAGCTCCAACCAAAGTTCCATAACATTTATCTCCGATACAATATAATGGCGGTAGGAATAGCCGCCGCAAATACAGCAATAGTAAATAAATAACCACTAACAGCCGTCTGCATCATGCCGCTCATCATATGCCCGCTAGTGCAACCACCTGCTAAGCGAGCACCAAACAATACAATGACACCGCCACTAAAAGTCAGTAAATAACGTAAACTAGGTGTACGACCAAATTGCTGTATATGTATCTCTGGCAACTGCTGCAATGGCATACCGGTATTACGATACTGCCAAGTACGCCCCAACCATCCGCCTAACAACATACTAAGGACAAATACAAAGCCATAGTTCCACGGCTTTGCCACTGCAGCCGCATACTTTCCCCCGCTCTTTTCTAAGTAAGCGTTACTACTCTGATATCCCGCCTTGGTTAGATTATCCTCAACAATAAGTTGCTCAGAAAAAAGATTTGCTAACAGACCATCGGCAATCACAAATTGGGTGGATACGCCTATAGGCTTAACCAATATCACGGCAAGTAAAAAACAGACTGCCAGTGCGCAACCTCCTGATAACCAACTCCAATATTGGTAAGGGTTTTTAGTCATGGAAGAATAGGTAAAGTCAGGGTCCGTGAATTGTGGATCAGAGCCATTAACTGAAGAACTCAATATTTCAATGTTTTTTGTCATAGCTTTACTCTCGCATTCAACTCTTTGTTTTATTTAGCATCGAATACTGTATCGAAAATCGCTTAAACCGCTATATGTTGCATCTGTAACAGACCCAACATCAAACAAAGAATATCGTATACCTACTTTTTCATTGATATATTGATCAGGATCAAAAGGATTATCGATAAGCTGAATTAACGAATATAAATTTCTGCTCCAATTAATCTCTCTTTAGATGGCCCCTATGTGATATCGCCATACAACATCAATAAAGCGCGATGAAGCTATTAATGATATCGATCAATTTTCATCGTATTAATAGCCATTAAAATTAGCGCCAAGCATCACTGAAAAAATGAACACTCATTACTGAGGTGAACAATATGACTGGCTATAAAAAAATACTCATCGCAATTGATCTCGATGGTGATCCTGAACAAGTACTCGCTAAAGCTCAGTCAGTAGTTAATCCTTCAGCCGAAATCTCTATTTTCAATGCCGCCTTCGACTCATCTTATTCCTATGCCAGTTATGCAGAAACTGGTGGCTTATTTAAAGAAACCTCCGCTTCTGTCAAGGACAAAGCCAGAATCAAAGCATTACAACATTTAAAACTTCTTATTAAAAAAAGTGATTTACAAACTGCAAACTGCATTGTCGAATTCGGCCGCCCAGCAGATGAAATTATCAAAAAATCTGATGGATTAGAAACAGAGTTAATTATTATTGGAAGTCATGGCCGCCATGGGGTGAGTTTGTTACTAGGCTCAACTGCCAATGCTGTACTACACCATGCAAAATGTGACGTCCTTGCGGTGAGAATATCAAAAGAGAAAAATAAACCTAAATAATAGTAGCCGTTTACACACTATAGCCATCAAATATTATTGACAGTGAAATAGCTAATTATGGAATTCAAAGACTACTACGACATTCTTGGTGTTGCCCCAGACGCTGATAGCCAAAGTATTAAAAAAGCCTACCGAAAAAAGGCACGTCAATATCACCCTGATGTAAGCCAACATCGTAATGCCGAAGAAAAATTCAAAGAGGCTAGTGAAGCTTATGAAGTATTAAAGGATCGAGAAAAACGGGCCAAATATGATGCGTTAAAGCAATATGGCGCTCGCGGCCAAGACTTTAATCCGCCGCCAGGCTGGGATAGTGAAACCTCCTACAATGAAAAACACTCAGCTCAATTCAACAAAGATTTTTCTGATTTTTTTAGCAACTTATATGGTGGCAGCTCAAGTAACCGAAGTGAAACGCCATTTGAAACCCAATATGAATTTCAACAACGCGGCCAAGATATTGAAACGGATATGCCACTTTTTCTTGAAGAAACATTAGTGACAACAACAAAACCGATTTCCTATCATCTTGATGGCAAGAACAAAACGTTGCAAGTGAAAATCCCTGCAGGCACAGCTAATGGCGATCGAATACGCCTTAAAGGACAAGGCGGCAGCGGCTATGCTGGCGCAGAAAACGGTGACCTCTATTTGCGAATAAAATGGGTGCCTCATCCTCTGTTCGATGTTGAGTATCACGACCTAATTTTAACCCTAGCACTAACACCATGGGAAGCTGCACTGGGCACTAAAATAGAAATTCCTACCTTACGGAATAATATTCAATTAAGCATACCCGCTAACAGTCAGACAGGTCAGCGATTACGTATTCGAGGTCAAGGCCTCAATAGCAAAATTGGCAATGGTGATCTTTATGCAGTACTCAAAGTCGTTATGCCCACTTCGACTAACGATACAACAAAGCGGCTTTGGCAAGAATTATCTGAGGCAGAAAATTTTGACCCAAGGACCGAATGGAGAAAGTCATCATGAGTAACACCAAATCACTCCAACTCACCTTAACAGAGCTGTGCCAAGCCACTAACCTAGGTAGTGATACGCTAATAAGGATCATAGAAGAAGGGATCCTAGAACCGATAGGTACAACATCCGAAAATTGGCGATTCAGCAACCACACCATTGCCATCGCCCAAAAAGCCGCTCGATTACATAATGATTTAGAGATCGACTGGCCTGGTATTGCACTAGCTATAAGTCTTATTGAAGAATTGGAGCAGCTACGTGACGAAAACCAACAGCTGCGACAGCAGCTACAGCGATTTACCCCCCATAAACCCTAAAACAGAAAAACTGGAGAAAAAAACATGAAAGACCTTCCTCATAATTACGCTATTACTTCTGCAATGAGCAACGACGGGCATGTAAGCCTCGAAGCTAACAATGCACCCAATATGGTTATCACCGCTCCGCCAGAGTTTGGTGGCCCCGCAGGTAATTGGTCGCCAGAAACACTCCTTGTAGCGTCAGTGGCAAGCTGTTTTTTACTTACCTATCGAGCGCTGGCAAGTGCATCAAAGCTGGATTGGCAATCATTCTCATGCGATGTCAGCGGGCGCTTAGACAGTGTTAATAGAGTAGTGCAATTCTCCGGATTTACTATTACTGCAAATTTAATAGTGGATAATTCAAACGATATTGAAAAAGCAGAAAGGCTGCTTAAAAAATCAGAAGACAGCTGTCTTATTAGGAATTCACTGATACCCAAAATCATATTAGAAACCCATGTATGTTCAGATAAATAATGATTTATTAACTCGATAGAAGCAAAGGGTATAGAAAGTGATAAGTAGTAATAAGTAGGAATGAGAAGAAAAAAGGAAGTATCGATTAACACACTCCAAAAATTCCCTTTTTGGAGTGTGGCTTTTCATTATTGTGAGGCAACTAAATAAGCGCCAATCAATGCTAAAATAACACCTATAGCCTTGCGCCAAGTAAACTGCTCTTTTAATAAAAAGTAAGCGAGCAAAATAATAAAGACTGTTGATAGCTGGTTATAGATCGCCGCCCTCCCTGCTTCGAGGTACTTAAATCCAGCCATCCAGGTGATAGAGGCAAGGAACGACCCAAAAATCGACATGGGAATCATCATCTTCCAGGTATCAGGCCTATAAAAACCTAGAAACAGCTTTTCTTTAATATTCTGAGGATGCTTAATATAAGCCCAAAAAATCATAGCGACAATTGCAATTAAATAGCGATAACTTGACACCCAAAAAATCGATGACTCACGATAAATATCACGCACCATCAAAATACTAAAAGCCATTATGATATGAGCTGAAGCTGCCAACAAAATCCCTGCCATAAGATCTTTTGGTTTTTTAATTTCAGAGGTCATGGTTGCACCCACAAAAACACCTGAAACAACCAAAAACCCGCCGATTAATTCCCAATTGCTAAGCCTTTCTCCAAACATAAGAAAGCCAATGCAGGTTATAGCTGGTGAATAAGCGCAATCAGCAAGCGCCTGTAAGCTGGCCCCCAAGCGATTAAGTGCAGCAGCAATCATGGGGTCGGCAAAGCATATCCCCATAACCGCACTTAAGGTAAGGCGTAAATAATCAGTCAACGAGAGATCAATAATAAAACTCTCACCCAACACTAACATGACTGAAATCAAACAAATAATAGCGATACAGTTCTTAAAAAACGTCAACGGAATGGGCGGTATCTGATAACCAGCAATACGCATAAGTATCACTGAAAACGACCAAAACAGCGCCGAAGACACTGCAAATAAATCACCTAGAAGCATTGTTTATATGAACCTATTTAACATCCTAAAAGATAAGGATGTAGTTTAGCGGATGAGAATAACGACCTGCCTCTAGAACGAAAAAACTTATCAGAATTACTTTGAATAGAAGGAAAATCAGAACGTGTTATTAGAATAGAAATATTATAACGTTTACTAATCGTTTAACAAGTCTAGTGCGCTAGAGGATGCTCACTACTACGAAGGTTAGCGGCGATATTATTGACTTTTAAATCACTCAAGTTTGGGTATTGCTCATCAACATACTGCATATCCCGTTGCATTTTGTCATAAATCTCAGCTTCGGCATCATCCTCAACCGCTAAGCCAAAGATATTTTCTCCCATCCCAATATTGATATGACAGTTACACAAATAAGACACCTCACCCGATTTTACCTCAAAGGTAATAGGTGGTTGATGTTCAGAATCAAAATTAGCAAAGTCAACCCCGCCTGCAGTTATAATCTTCCACTTAGATATTTCATACATACCTGGCTCTAACTCATAAGCCAGCACTCTACCTACCTGGCCTTGCGTGCTCACCATTCCACTGGATAGATTAAAAGAGGCGTTTTCACTGACGTCGTTAATTTTTGCTTTATATATAATGTCTTTAGTATTACTTATCGATGTTGTTTTAAGCGGATCTTGCATAGAATTATTTGAGCTCATTTCAAACTCAACGCCGGTTTTTTTATCTCTAACAAAGAAAAAAGCAATAGCACCTCGTTTACTTAAAGCACTTATTTCTCGCGTAATAGAAGCCACCAGTAAACCTTTCTTAGCTGAGGGCGTCATATCAGCATGTAAAGTTTCGGCATAATCGGTATCAGTGGTTATCGCACATGAAGCAAGCAGCATCACCAGCGAGACAAACAAAAACTTTATAAATATTTGTATATTCAGCATCATATTCATCGACAGTCCATTGCAATGTTCGACATAACATTGCCCATACTAGATAAGACGCCTTAGGCCAACAAAACCCCACCTTCTTCATTAATAAAATGAGTGATTGTGAAATAGATTTAAAAGTTATTCTTTTTATTTCTTCATTCTTCACAAAATCAGCCATTTAATTATAAAAATCACTGTTATGAACAATTATATCTCTCTATTAATAGTTCTTCATATATTCAATATCACTAACTATGGAGACATCAATGAATAAAAGCATGAAATCACAATAAAAAGCACTTCTTTCATTTTATAGAACGTAATATTCATGACTTGTTGATTGAAGTAACCCTAATATGGACAATATAATTTTACATTCACTCAGCAATTGTAAAAATATGAGCATAGAAGCCTGATTGCAGCGGCTTCACGTTTATTTAAGGCTTGCCTCACAAGCAACGCTTACTTATTATAAGTAAATAAAAGGGAGGTTAGTCTTTGAAAGCAATTGCCATTAGCCAGCCATATAATAATCATCAGTCATTACGGTCATTCGTAATAGCTTTTTTATTTGTATCTATACAAATACTACTCCCCTCTTTCTCCCATGCTGAAATTCGCTCCATCTCATTTTCGATTTCCGGCAGTAAGCCTGAAGTAAATAACAATAGCGAACAACAGCCAGAGGCTCGTTTACAGTCCACTATCAAAAAAACCAAAGAAGCCTTTGACAATAAACGCTGGGAAGAAGCCATTAATTTTGGCGAAAATGCATTAAAGGAGTGTAGCCAATTATTTTCTGAGCGTGATCGCCGCTGTATTCGCATCATGAAAAATAACAGCATGAGTTATTTTCGCGCAGGCGAACTCGAAGAATACGCGTCCAATATTGAGAGTGCCTATCGCATAGCCTCAAAAGAATTAGGCGCAATGCATTTTTCAACCATCAGAACTCGCGAAGTTTTCCATCAACTGCTGCTTGATCAAGTTCGATATAAAGAAGCCATACCCGTAGTTATCGAACTGATTGAGGCAGAACGACAAACAAGTGATGATGAATACAAAGTATTGGATTGGCTCATTCAACTTTATGCACTTTATAAAATCGAAGGTTTTGTCGAGCAGGAAATACCCATCTTGTTAGAAATGACTGCACTCACAGAGAAATTATTGGGCGAAGAAAGTGACCAACTCTCCAGAACAAGAGCCGTACTCACCGAAAGTTATTGTGAGCAAAAGCAATATCATGATTTCTACGAATTAAAACGCCAATATAAAATTAAAACCAAATGTAAATTACCTATCAGAAAAAGAATCACTCTGCCTTTTTTTCGAAAATTTAATCTTGGCTAGCTCCGGATAAATCCAGCACTCATTATGCATCGGCAAAAATATCGACTTGATGACCATCAGGATCATAAACACAGGCATAGCGCTGCCCCCAAAAGGCATCCCAAGGTTCTTTTTGACTGGCAGCCCCTGCAGCCATCATCCTTGCATAACAATCATCCACAGCCATAACAGAATCCTGCTTAAAACAAAGAATAGCTGAAGAGCCAATAGGCTTTTTCCAATCAGGGTTAATACGCTTAATTAATTTAACACTGTCTAGCATTAGCCTAAACCCACTTAGCGTAACAGCCTCATAGTGGCCCTCACCAGAGGCTTTAAAATCTAAACCTAGCATCCCATAAAATTCGATTGACGATTCAATATTTTCACACACAACACCAACAGCATCTAAACTCATAAAAATCCTTATCTATTATAAAACCGATTCAAAAAAACTGATCTTACATACCGAAACTAAGTTGATTTTTATCGATCAATAAATCCGCCTGCCGAATAACCTGCGGTAGATCTCCCTCAATATAAAACCGTGCAGCTTGAAGTTTTTCCTCATAAAAATCCTGCTCACTTTGAGTAAGCACTTGTTTATCGTCACCTAAGGAGCGACAAGCCGCTAGCGCTTGCCGCAACCAAATCCAAGCCATAGTGACGCGCCCAAACATATCAAGATAGAGATTCGCGGTATCCAAGCCCAAGCTAGGATCCTTCTCAATATCATGCAATAAAGTTGAAGTAACCACATTTAAGCATTCTAATGCTTCATTGACGGGTGCAAACAATTCTTTAAGTAGCGCTGTTGAATTTACACGCTGTAAAGTCATTCTTACTTCTTGTTTGAAAATATCAAATCCGTATTGATTTTGAAGAGGGATTTTCTTAATCAATAAATCTAAAGCATAAAGGGCTTCAGCACCCTCATGCATAGAGTTGATACGCTGATCACGATAAAGCTGCTCTACAGGATAATCATGAAAACAACCTACCTCAGACAATATCTTCATAGCCAAGTCATTTGTAATACACCCGTATTTTGATGGCCAAGACTGCACCACCGGTGCCAACAAATCCAAAAGCACCGCTGCACGTTGTCGCTCACATTCTGTATCGGCGGTTTTTTCATCTTCCTTTAGCGAGCTTGCATATAAGCAAAGTGCTAGCGCACCTTCAGAATAGCTCTTTTGGGTTAGTAGCATGCGGCGCACATCAGCAGATTCATACATCCTGCCTGATTGTGAGAGCGGCATATTTTTTATCGATAATTGACGCTGCGAACACTCAGGTACATAACGGAGTGAATATAGATAACCCTGACAGGCCAGCGCTGCAGCACCTACACTCACCCGAATACAAGTATCACTCATTATTTGTGATATATAATGAAAACCTCGGTACGGCTTACCGACCAAATAAGCCTCAGCACCCTCTTTAATACCAAAACTTAATTCGGTAGAAGCAGAATTACGGCACCCCACTTTGGGCAACAACGACTCTAAAACAACTTCATTTAATTCGCCGAGACTGCCATCCTCATTTACCCGCACTTTGGGCACAATAAATAATGATATTCCATCGATACCCTCTGGCGCACCTTCAACACTTGCTAACACCATATGTACGATATTATCGGTAAGACAATGATCACCATTAATGACAAGCGTTTGAGGCCCCTTAATTCGGTAGCTCCCATCATTTTGAATCGTTGCGCTAAGCTTAATATCGTCCGGCTCAGCCCACCGACCCACTTCGGCCAAAGCAACAGTACCACTAAAGCGTCCATTTAGAAGAGAAGGTAAGAACAAAGCTTTTTGCTCTTCACTACCAAAACGGTCAATTAAGTTAGCTGCAGATTCAGTTAACAGAGGGTAACTACTGGTCGCTATATTGGCTGCACTTAAATAGAATTTAGCCGCCATACAAATACTCGCAGGCAGCTGCATACCACCCTCATCAAATCCTTGCTCGGCACGGATAATACCTAACTCTGTAATGGCATCCCAAGCCTCTTTTGTCTCGCGAACATGGCGTATATGCTTACCGTCGAATACCGGCTCATAAGTATCAGACTTACGATAATGATTCGCTAAATACTTATCAGCAAGCTCTCGCGTGCTATTAAGTGCCGCATCAAATAATTCTTTTGAATGCCCGGCATAATGAAGCCGATTAAGTAACAACTCGGTATTCAGAAACTCATATAATAGGAAATCCATATCCCGTGAATTAAGAGTTTTATTCACCATAAATCATAATACTCCGTGAGTGATCCTCTTCTACAAGCACTTATTCTTAAATAAAATATTGCAATAACCCATGGCAAACGAGGACAAAATACTTAGCATTTGAGGAAAGGAATCGAGCAGATAATGTTTATCAACCTACTTATAACAAAGCCATTAGCTACTTATAACAAAGCCATTAGCTACTTATTTAGGCATGGCCATCATAAGAAAGCCGGAAAAAGCCGCATTAGAGGGTGATAAACTACTGTTAACTTCGTCTTTAGCTGCACTAATAATGGCCCTATAACGCTGGTAAAAATCCCAACTAGGTCTTGGCTTATAAATAAGATCTTTGACATCAAAATGGTTAATGACATTTTTTGTGGTGGTAGGCTTAACAAACACTTCGGTAGTTGGCGCATAATAAGCAGGGATAATACTGATTAAACTCCATTTAGCCAGCTTCTCAGTGTCTAACAATTCGATCATCGCCTCAAACCCTGCTTGCTGTTTTCCATGCAAGACTTGATTCAATGATTTCACTAAAAATGCTTTTTCTGAAGGGTCGAGTCGTTGAACAAAATCACGAAACTTAGGTTTTTCAAACATCGATACCATCGATGAACGACTCACCACTTTAATCATATTTTCTGCATAGCTATCAATATCTTTACTGGCCTTTTTAGTAAAGCTTTCTTGCGCAAAGGTAACCATTTTTGTGACGTTATGCTTTTTACCTATAGCCTGCATATCAGGATGTGAAAAGCCACCAGGAAAGCGCTGTAAAAACTCGACTTCAGCTAATTTTAGTTTTTTTAAATTAAGCATTTTTCCTTATCCGCTGTACTTCAGCTAGTAAAAAAACTAAGGCAATGACAACCAAGTTAATAACAAACCGCCTGACAAGCCAATTAAAAACAAACCCCACAGCGTGCCTATATTAGTTTCATCACCAAATTTATCCGACAGTTTTAACGCTCTAGCAAATAAGGCATAACCAGAAAAAGCACCCAAAAATAACAAGCCAAAACCTACAGCAAGTACCACATAGTCAAAGCTGGACATCAGAAAACCCTCAGTTTTATTCGAAGTCGACTTCTCGAACGCGTTTATTACTTCGACAAATTTCCACATGATGCCGCAATATTTCACGCAGCTCTTCACCCTTTTCAATCGCATGAATAACCACTTCAGAATGCGATCGATCGGAAGTTTTTAGAATGATATTACCTAATGAGAACATGCGTAATAAAATAGGTTCTTCTAACTGGTAATCTTTTATTCGATACAACTCAAGCTCATCGGTTTTTTTATTCAAAACACCGTATCGCGTAATCAGACGCTGATTACTCAATTCATACTTGGTATTTTTAGTTTGCAACCAACGCCACAAAATTAGAAACAATGGAATAACTGTCCAAAATAACAAGCCGCAAATAATAAAATAAGCGAGATTACTTGCTTGTGAAGGTGTAGCCTCCCAGAGACTCTTCTCTTCAGACATAACGAGGATCCTTTTCTATTAAACAAAAAGTCGGTGAATAGATGCAATGAATTGTCTTAGATAAAAGAACGAAATCCCATGGCATTTTAGGCCTATGGACTTAGCATTATCGGACAGCAAACAGCCGCTTATACCTTTAGCAGCCGTTTAACTTAGAGATACAGGTGTTTCAGACCCTTCTTACGCTATGAGAATCACTGATAAATTCTAGAATTCATTTGCTAAGCATATAGCGACTAAAGTGCCAGCTTCCGCTTAACATAGGCAAAGGCATCAATCGCTTTTTCTAAGTCATCTCGCGTTAGTGCCGCAGACATTTGCGTACGAATGCGCGCCTTACCATTAGGGACAACGGGATAACAGAAAGCAACGACATAAATACCTTGAGCAAGCATAGCGTCGGCAAATTGCCCTGCCAACGCAGCATCATGCAACATAACGGGAACAATAGGATGTTCTCCAGGTAGCAGTTCAAAGCCCTCTCGAGCTAATCCTTCACGGAAAAAGGCGGTATTTTCATTCAGCTGATCACGCAAATGATTAGATGATGTCACCAACTCTAATGCCTTAATAGCACCAGCTACCACAGGTGGAGCCACTGTGTTAGAAAACAAGTAAGGCCGTGAACGCTGACGTAACAGCTCGACAATTTCTTTACGCGCACTCGTATAGCCACCACTCGCACCACCTAAGGCTTTGCCTAATGTACCGGTGACAATATCTACTCGCTCCATACAGCCACGGTATTCATGTGTACCACGACCACCCTCACCTACAAAGCCCGTTGCATGCGCATCATCAAAATGTACAAGTGCATTGTATTTATCGGCTAAATCACAAATGTCATCTAGGCGAGCAATATAGCCATCCATTGAAAACACGCCATCGGTGCTAATTAATTTAAATCGCGCTCCGTTTTTATCAGCTGCTTGAAGCTGTGCCTCAAGGTCTGCCATATCACTGTTCTTATAACGATATCGACTCGCTTTGCATAAGCGAATACCGTCGATGATACTGGCATGATTTAATTGATCTGAAATAACCGCATCTTTGTCAGTGAGTAACGTTTCAAACAAACCGCCATTGGCATCAAAACAAGAAGGATAAAGAATGGTATCTTCCATTCCTAAAAAAGCACTTAATTTATCTTCGAGTGTTTTATGTAGCGTTTGGGTGCCACAAATAAATCGTACAGAGGCCATACCATAGCCCCACTCCTCTAAGCCGGCTTTCGCGGCAGCATTCACTTGAGGGTGCTGAGCAAGCCCCAAATAATTATTAGCACATAAATTCAATACAGTTTTATTATCACTCTTGTTAGACCCACTCATTACACTGACATGCGTACTTTGTGGCGAGCTAATTAGCCGCTCTCGCTTAAATAAACCAGCCTCTTCTATGCCCGCTAACTCTTGACTCAAATGATTTTGAAATTGATCGTACACGCTGACTCTCCTTCTTTACAACACTCAAATATTAAACATGACTAAACGCTTGCTCGTTTACGGTTTAGATTATTCCCAATTCAAAATGACTTTGCTTGCGTTACCCGCACGCATAGCATCAAAACCCGTTTGGAAATCACTGTAATGCAGCCGATGAGTAATGACTGGCGCAATATTTAGACCGGTCTCAATCATTACCGACATTTTGTACCATGTCTCATACATCTCACGTCCATAAATACCTTTAAGCGTTAGCATATTGAAAATCACGGTATTCCAATCAATCGCTAAGGGCTCACTAGGAATACCCAACATCGCGACCTTTCCTCCATGACACATATTGGCGAGCATATCCTTAAACGCCGAAGGATGACCTGACATCTCTAAACCAACATCAAACCCTTCTGACATACCTAAGTTACGACGAACATCGGCTAAATTCTGGGTGGCAGCATTCACCACACAAGTGGCTCCAAGCTTTTCAGCCAAGATTAAACGTTGAGGATTAATATCGGTAATCACAACATGTCGAGCGCCCGCATGCCGGCAAACAGCAGCGGCCATAGCACCTATAGGACCCGCACCCGTAATCAATACATCCTCACCCAGTAAATCATATTGCAGTGCGGTATGAACGGCATTACCCAGCGGATCAAATAACGCTGCGACATCTAAATCAATACCCGGACGATGCTCCCAGACATTAGACATAGGTAGCGATACATACTCAGCAAATGCACCAGGCCTATCAACACCAATACCACTGGTCGAAGCACAGAGATGTCGACGACCGGCCATACAGTTACGGCAGCGACCACAGACAACATGCCCTTCACCCGACACTATCTGCCCTTCTCTATAATCATTTACATTTGAACCAACAGATACAATTTCACCGACAAATTCATGGCCAACTATCATAGGAACAGGAATCGTTTTTTGCGCCCAGCTATCCCAATTATAAATATGTAAATCTGTACCGCAGATAGCGGTTCGTTTAACCTTTATCAATACATCATTGATACCCATTTCAGGTTCGGGCATATCCTTGAGCCAAAGCCCCTCTTGCGCCTCTTGCTTAACTAATGCCTTCATCCGAGTTACACTCCACCACGTTTACTATATAAGAAGTGATTCCTATATAGTAGAATCACCTAAACAGATACGATCCCAGATATCGGAATAAATTCCCTTATAACGGAAATTGATTTTATGTCCACAAACAAACCAAGCGGTGCAACAAAAACAGCGAGCTCAATAGACCAAGCCAGCCAAGTACTTTGCGATCGTGTTACAGAGCTTCGTAAGAACAACAACTTAACGCTGGATCAATTAGCTACAAGCTCTGGCGTCAGCCGCTCTATGCTTAGTCAGATTGAACGAGGCCAAGCAAATCCGACTCTGGCAGTCACCTTTCGCATTGCACAAGCATTTGGCATCACGATTGGCGAACTTGTCGATCAACCATGGTCAACATCGCCTATTGAAGTGGTGTATGGCAGTGATACCAACAACTTATTCCGCTGTGATAATGAATGTGAGATCCGCACGCTATCGCCACTGCATATGGAAAAAGACATTGAGTTTTATGAGCTGAGAATAGCGCCTAAGGCCAGCTTAATAAGCGCACCTCACTACGAAGGAACCAAAGAATTATTAACCGTTGCCAGTGGGCAGGCAACCGTCATAGCGGGAGAAACCGTCTGTAAATTATCGACTGGTGATTCGGCACATTATCGCGCCGACTTAAATCATTGCATTGAAAATGCTGGTAAAAAAACGCTGGTTTGTTATTTAGTGGTGACCAGCTAGCAACTAGCTAGCCAAGCAACGATGGCCATTAATAGTATTAGTACTATCAATAACCATCGTTTTAAAAAATCTATACTATTTTCAAACTCATATCAGTAACGGCTTTAGGCTGAACCGATAAACCTGCCGAGAAACGGGCATGGCTCAAACACTTACTTAATCTCTTTTTTTTCTTCAGTATTGAAGCTCTCTCTAGGCATTCAACAATATCGCCCACCGACTCCATCTCATCAATCTCCTCATCAGGAATTTCCAAGTCACAACTTTCTTCTAAATCAACTGCTATTGATAATCGCTCAAGTGAATCTATATTTAGCTCACTGAGCAACGTGTCAGACTCGATCATTTTAATATCCGTAGTGAGATTACCTAAAATCAATTGCGAAACCAGTTTATCAAAACCTGTCATAGAGATTGTATTCATCGCGATTTCCTTTTGTCTTTTAAATTATAAGAATTACAGCGTTGTTATTGGTATATCCATATAGCTTTTGGATGCTTAAAATACTTTTATCAATATCTAAGTGCGCTTATTTTTTAATTGATAACTAACAGATATTGGCTTTAAAAATTGTTATTAAAAACTGATTATTACTACTTTCTTAAATATTTATTGAGTCATTGAAATCCACCTAAGCGCTTGTGCATTTCAATGACCCCACTAAAACATAGGCATTAGCTTTGTAAAATGGTTGAATGCGCCATTTAAATTAGCATTTTAGGACAGCTCGCTTAAAATGAGTAACAAAGACCAGCAGTAAACAGCACAAAGAGAACGCATAAAAACAACAATATCAACAGCTTAGAATTATATTTATCAAAAAATAAGCAAAAAAAACCGGGCCAAAGCCCGGAAAAAAAAGACAACCAAATGACCTGATTTGGTATATCGAAAAACTGTTTAACTTGAAATAAAGCTGAACCTGAATCTCTATCAGCAATAAGTAATGCGTATAACCTAAAATAGATTATTCGACCGATGTGAAGCATTTTGCGCGCACAAGAGGCTAAGAGCCATGGTCAAACTGACACAATTACTTAGCATTTAAGGCCATTTTGTAAAAATGAAAAAAAAATTGAATAGAGATTTGAAGAGCGTATTAAATAGGTAATTGATAGCAAAGGAGATTTAAGCGAATAAATTAATACGGTAAGAAATCGAAAGAATAATTAACATCTGTTTGTTCTACAGCATCGGCACCAAAATTAATTAATTTAATCCGCGATAACATCTTAGACACTAATGCGTGATCAACGAGCTCGCTGGACAATAACTCAATATGACTAATCGCACCCGACGCCTCAACCACCATACGAAATAAAACCTTTCCAGACAGCGATGGATCATTGCGCAACGCTCGATTATAAATTGCAAAAATGCCGCCTTTATTAGCATCCATTATGCGTCGAATAGATTCAGCGCTGCGACCACTCACATCCAAATAATCACTTGCAGCCGCTTGCCCACTATTTGCCATATACGTTCCACTCGGGGCATTTATTAAAGTTGTTTCACGAGCGGATAAAGCGACGCCACCGGTATCCTGGCTCAGTGCCACATTATTAATACCGCCTACCTTGCTCTGCGCCTTTGAAGCGAGTAATTTACGCTCAGTGACTTCGGCCTGTGACGAACCGCGGGTTAAATTACTGCGCTTGACCTGTGACACGTCTACAGACTCTCGCATCGCTGATAGATCATCGGCAAAAGCAAGCAAACCTAATGTTGCAGCTTTATCTCTCGCCTGTTTCATTAAATCGACAGGCTGAGTTTTTACTTTTGGCTTCACGATTTCCTTAGGTTCAACAACGGGTTTAGCTTGTACCTTTTTTTTCGGCACAGGCTTAAAAATAGGTACAGGCAGTGGCTTTGGCTTTTCGATAATTGGCGGCGCAATAACTCTCTCAGCAATGATTAAACGCGTGTATTGCTCCTTCATCTTCGCAACTGGCTTAATGGCATTATCGGGAACAGTAAAAAAAGGCAATAGTACTGCAACCACTAAGAACAAGCCCAAGGCATGACGAAGAAATCGCTTAAATCGGCGATCTTCAACGACCTCTGTCTGCCACGGCAGAACAGAATCACTAGGAAAGCCCCATTGGTTTTTTTGAACAAGTACTTGACTCATACTGCAGGACTTCCTTTAACTGAGTCTAGCCCCTGATTATTTGTCTCACTATTAAAATCTCGGGCACTGTATTCTACCGCTAACGATACATCTCTAAAACCTGCCTGGGCACAGGTATATAACACTCTTTTTAACAACGCATAGGGTACTGACGCATCCCCCATTACAGATATAGAATGAGAGGGAAGCTCATCAGTTTTAGCGGCTAAAGCGGGTAATAAAGCTTTCTCTTTCACTAACTGGGCATAAAGGTTAGCGATCAACTCATCATCCCCATTAGCATCCTTATTAGGAGTCAACGATTTATTTAATAAATCATCAATCGTCGCCATTTGAATTTCTTTAAAATAAATAGCATCAGCACTTACTTTTATTACTGGAGAAGTATCGGGCTTATGCTGGACAAATGACTGCGGCAAAACAACTTTTTCATCGGGCTGTAAAATCTCAACATCACCGGTATTCATCATTAAAAAGAAAACCAAAATAGTAAAAATATCCATTAAAGAAACAAGGTTGAGCTTATTGCCGCTAGTCGACATTCCTCGTCGCTGCTTCGAGCAAGCCGCACCACCGTTATTAAGCGCGCTCATAATAAAACTCATGATCGTGCACTCTTAGCAGCTTCAAACATGTAGGCTGAACGCAAATAGGATAGGCTATTAAATAAAGCTAAGTCTGCTGAAACTGGCGCATCACCGAAGGCGATATCTGGAAATAATTCTGCATCGACAACATCCGTAACTACAACCGCACTATAAGAACGCACAGCATCCATTGTTGAAATCACTTTATGATAGGGAATAGCTTCAGATACCAGCAAAGTGAGATTTTTTCTATCGGCACCTTTAATCTGTAATTCTCGCTTTAAAGCCTGAAGCACCAAAGAGACATTGTCATAATCGGGTGTACCGTCTGCTTTATTCTTGATAGATCGCAGCAATGTCCCCTCAGGAAAATTAACTAATATAGAAACGTCCTTTATGACAACTTCAATCTGCTTTTGACTAAGTTCTGCAGCGTTCTCACCCGCAGAGGCCGGCAGCTGAATATCAATGACCG
>Ga0209094_1000986_pt1 | contig 18035 bp, 16 predicted proteins | sample COGITO_mtgs_1004_2_FD_184790 | JGI IMG/M metagenome (GOLD analysis project Ga0209094, IMG submission 184790) | Pelagic marine microbial communities from North Sea - COGITO_mtgs_100430 (SPAdes) (version 2) | ecosystem: Environmental > Aquatic > Marine > Epipelagic ...
ACAAGTCGGCATTGTTTGGGAACAACTTATGGCCATCACCACGACCACCGCGCCTTGCTCAGCATTCTGGCCATCACCACGACCACCGCGCCTTGCTCAGCATTCTGGCCATCACCACGACCACCGCGCCTTGCTCAGCATTCTGGCCATCACCACGACCACCGCGCCTTGCTCAGCATTCTGGCCACCGGCTGCGCCCGACTGCTGCTAAGCCTCACCATCGCGGCAAATCCATAGAGCGGCCTTGGGTGCATCGCTGGCGCTCGCGGACGGCTGCTGAGGCAATCACCCGCAACTGTCACACTAAAATCACGGACCCAAACTGTATAAAAGCTATGAGCGTCCCCAAACTGTAAATGAAAAATATTTGAAGCCGAAAATCGCTGTAAGTACTGTGGTTATCGAAAATCGAGCGGACCCAAACTGTATTTTATATCTTAAACACTACTGCAATTTGGGTACGCTCTAACCCCAGTCCCCCCATTGACGAGAGGGGCGCAACTGGCACAAGGGAGTAGAATAGCAGGCCATGAAAAAACCGCCCTGGCGTAGGCGGCTGTGGAGGGGTTAAATCAAGCGATCGCTATGAGTATTTCATGAATCCCACTCGTAGGGGCCGTAAGCCTGCTCACTCCACTTGATGACGCTACGAACATTAGCTTTGTCTTTATTTTGCCGGTAAGTATGGCCTTGTGCCTCGCTATAGCTATCTAACTCAGCCTTGTGCTCATCCATCCAAGGCGTAATCATCTTGGGTGATACCCCTGCCAGCTCGCGCAGTGCCGAGGTATTTATCTTGTACTGCTCTGACAGCTCGCGACCAGCATTGTAGTCCTGAATGGCTTCTACTGAGCGGCGTAACTTCTCTTTGTAGGCATCATTGCGCCTGTCGCCATTCAAAATCTCATTGGGCACCGAGCGCCAATCAATACCGGCTGAGTCATCGGCAATATCATCAGCTTTTGCTTTGGTGGCTGGCTCTCCCATAGCTGCCCTCGCTGCTACTGGCTGTAGCTGTGCTGACTGCAACTGCTTGAGCTGAAGTTCTAGCGCCTGTCTCTTTTCGGCTTCACGCGCTGCACTGGCTTGGGCCCTTGTCAGTCGTGCTTCTAGCTCATCAGCCTGACGGGCACGGGCCAGCACCCGAACAAGCCGCTCATTGTCAGAATCGCCTGGCCAGTTCTCGCGGATCTCCTCTAATGTTTGCTTGTTGAGCATAGGGCGCAGTGACTGCATACTTTTGGGTTTTGAGGCAAGTTTCATATCAGCGTCTTTCCTTAATCCTTTAGATGTAATTTCGTGGCCTTGGTCGTCTACACAGTAATAATCGTCATAGTTTGCAGAGGCTGCTTTCGAGTCGTGAATGAGCTGAAGTTCTACGAACCGCTGAGCGCTTTGGCCTGGCTTGCCGTACAGGTGGTAAGCAGCTTTTGCACCCGCTGCGCGTAAGTTGTGAGCCGATAGTGTTTTCTCTGTGAATGGTGGCGGAATGATCTCGCCAAACACGCTGTTCACTTTGCGATTGATAGTTGAGTTTTTTTGAGAATCAGCCTTACTATTTGAAACGTTCTCAAGCTCCAAAATATCGGCGTCTGTGCGCAGCCGGTGAAACGCATCTATAAACTTATCGGCTTTAATCAATGTCCAGATATCACGGGTTGCTGGCTTACCTTTCTTTTTTGCCTGTGTAGTAAATCGGATTTGATACTGGCTAACTGCTTTCGCCTCACCTAACTTGATGAGATCAATAGGCCGTGACTGGCAGGCAAAAATTAAGCCTGCACTGACAACCTGCCAGTCTTCAGACTCAATCGCTTTCTCAGCTGCTGCAATGGCATCCCACAAAGAAAAAGCTTGCGGGTTGTCCTGGTCTGCATTCGTTTTTTTGGTGACATTACCAATTGCGATCGCGGACTCTTCCACACTGGAGTACATCACCTGCATTGCAATGTGCAGCTCAATCACTCCTGACTGTGTTTTCTGTGGGTAGTTGAGCCCTTCAGGAATCGGATATTCGCTGAAGCACGCCTGTATCGCCTTACGGTATTTCGTAACTCGGTTGGGCATTGATGACGGTGAATAAATCTCTCTCAGCTCTGATAGCTGCTGTTCGCAGAGTGCTTTTACTCTATCGGGCGATCGCACATCTACAAGCTGAGCCAAGAATACGGCTATCTTCTTTTCTAGTCTCAGATTACTTTGGCCTTCCTTGGCAAACCTATTAAAGTCACTAGCAGAACGGGCGGTGGTGGCTGTAGGCATCAGTTAAACTCTGTACTTGTTCTCAAGATAGCTCACTTGTTCCTATTTTTCAATATTTATCTATTCAAATATTTAGATATTTGCATATCGAAATAGACAGAGCTGGTAGAATCCCTTCATATCAAGGGCTCAAAAATGATTATTACCTTCAGTTCACTTAAGGGCGGGACGGGCAAAACCTCACTCTCAGTGCATCTAGCCCATGCGATAAAGCTAGCTCATGCCAAAGTAATCTTGATAGATGCTGACCCACAATCAAGCGCTAGCGACTGGGCAGCAGCCCGTGATGATAGTCCACCGTTCCCGGTGGTAGGAATGGCTCGCGACACTCTCCATAGAGATCTAGGAAGTCTTGTCGCTGATTATGACCATGCGGTCATTGATACACCGCCGCGAGTAAGCGCCTTGGCCAGGTCTGCAATATTGGCGGCTGACTTGGTACTTATTCCGGTTCAACCGAGTTCTTACGATGTTTGGGCAGCGGCTGAAACCGTGAAGCTAGTAGAAGAAGCTCAGCAGTATAAGCCAGATATCAAAGCTGCTTTCGTCATCAATCGACGCATCGTAAAAACTTCAATTGGTGGAGAAGTATCGGCGGCACTGGCTGACTACTCACCTATCGTCTTTGAGAGTGCGATCGCGCAACGTGTGGCCATAGCAGAAGCCTCAGCCGGGTACACCGTCTTAGAAGATTCGCCAAAATCAGCGGCGGCTGATGAAGTGCGATCGCTGGCTAATGAAGTGCTGAAGTTTATGGAGGTTGAGAAGTGGTGAAAAAACGCGGCATTGCGAAGAAACCTGTTGAGCAATCGGCTAGTGATTGGGTTAGCGCTGGAGGTGTAGATCCTGAACTGGTAGAGGAGACTAAAGACACCACTGAAAAGCCCAAATCTACCAAGCCAAAACCCAAACACAAAGACCCAAACTATAAGCAAGTCGGCATGTATTTGCCTGCTGATATCCATCACAAACTGAAAATAGGCAGCGCAGTTACAGGTGTTGAAATGGGCGATATCGCGGCTGAAGGCATAAAGCTATGGCTCGAAAAGAACGCGCCTAATATCTGAATATTTAGATATCTAAATAGATGAATACTCAGTTAGATAGTTAGATATTCAGATAGTTGAAACGCCACCCCGCTAGCCGCTGGCGACTGGTTCGGAGTGACGTTTTTGTGGGCTCTTTTCTGCTGCTGAGTTGAGCGATCGCTAGGCCAAGGGCAACGCGCTAAACGTTCCTTTTTTGGAGCCTTTTTCGCAAGAATCGTTTTCACAGATGAACCGATATTTGCCGTTAGCTTTGGGCTTAGTGCCGTGATATTTATCGGTTAGATGTGAGCACTTGGGGCAGTGCGCAGATGGTTGCCGATCGCCTGCCGTGGGGCCTGCCAAAGCCTGCTGATTACCTGCCGACTCGTTATCACCTGCCGACTCACTGCCAGTCTGTGAGCTAGTCTCTGTAGGCGATTGCCGCTTTTCTGCCGTTTCTGCCGTGTTGGCAGATGGGCCCAAATCCCTAGAAAAACGATTGTGATAATAACCGGGCGCTGGGCACTCCATCAGGTAAGCTTCTGACCTTGGCAGGTCTGCTACCAACATTACCCACTGTTGGCCTAACTGCCTGCGAGTATTCAGCTCTTTCTCTAGTGTCTTGCACTTGGTTTGCGAGTAGCCAGAATCAGGCAGAAAGCCGCTGATAGCATTATCAATCTGCTTACCCAAAAAGATGTTTACGCATGGGTCAAAGCTGCCTTCATTGAGTCCGACTTTTGAGACTTGAGGAAGCTGAGTGACGAACAAGCCGATCGCATTGTAAGCACGGCCAAGGGACAGCAAACCGGCCAAAGCACCTTTGGCTTTTTTGGCATAGTTAGGTGCTTGCTCACCCCGTTCTTTGATATGACTATCATCAGCATTTTGAGCTAGCAGATAGTTATATTGAGCCTCATCGACAATGAATAATTCAGGGTCATAATCGGGCGCGGGCTTACCAGCTTTTCTAGCTCTAACTGTTTGGCTAACTCGACCTTTCAAGCTGTCGGCTAGATCAACGATGCCCTCAACACATTCCTCACCCCAATAGCGCGGCGTAAACATTCCCCAGTCGTCTACAGCTTTCGGATCTAAAAGTGTGACGTTTGCGCCCTTCATCGTCGCCGCCATGTAATGCATTAGGTTATTGAGCAATACCGTTTTACCACTGCCAGAGCCACCAACAATGCGGGCGTGAATCGCAGAATCGAGCGTCTTTTCTAGTCGGGTAAGCGGCACGTTTGGTGCTGCCAAAACCTTATGCTCTTGCTCGGTTGCTAGCGTGAACAAGTGCATACCCCGATCAACTTTCACTGATGGCTTAGCCCATAGACTCAGCTCAGCTTCGATATCGTCAAGCGCATCTTGAGCCCGCTTTAATGGCGCGTCAATCATCTTGAGCCATACCTTGAGCCGCCCGTTGTGGCCTTCACGCTCATTGTGAGAAGCGCCATAAGTTGAACCGGCTTTAGCCAAAGCATCTATCAGGCGATTGCCGATCGTGTTGTCAGTGCCTACCGTATCAAACCGGATGTGAGTAAGCGCTTGGTTAGTCTTTCGATACTCCTCAAGTTGAGCTTGCAGCGAGCGGATCATCTCAGTCTGTGCGTTGGCTTTGCCGCCAAACTGGGTTAGCTTGCCTTGCGCGTCGCTATTCAGCTCAGTGAGCATCTGATTCGCTAGCTCGGTTTTTTCCTTTAGCTGGGCTTCTAAATCCTCAATGCGGGCTTGCAATTCTGCGACATCGGTATGGAAGTTAGCCCGCGCTTTAGTCAGCTCTGACTTAGCTTTTTTCTTTTGGGTGAGCTGATAGGCGCTGTCATTCTGATATCTGGATTCTAGGCTTGCAATGTTGGCAGATAGCTCAACCTCTTCTACAGCCGTTTCGTAGAGCTCAGCAATCAACTGCACCCGCTCAATCTCTAGCGTTTCGAGTTGGCCCGCTATCAGGGAGTTATCATCGCGGCATGTTTCGCAGTTGCTGGTCATTTCATCTAGCAAAGCTTTGAGCCGATCGCGCTCTGCTTTCATCTCTAAAGCCGATTGAGTAAGTCGGGCGATCGCTGCGTCTGCTGTGCCTGCCAGTTCGGTATAGTGTTGCGCCTGCTGATGGGCCTTAGCCGCCTCTGACTGCGCAGTCAGCACAGAACGCTGTAGAGTGCTTTTCTCTCGGCTGTGCCGGTCGCTGAGCTTACGTAGTTCTGATAGTTGGCCATCCTTGCGAGTGGCAACAGTAGCGGCGGCTCCTACGCCTAGATAGGTGATTGCAGCACCTGTATTTCTGACAAGGTTGTTTGGCCCTGCAAAGTTAATCAAGATGCCGAATACACTCACCAATAGGGGAAGCTTTGCGGCTGATACTAGTTTGAACGCGGTTGAAGATGTCATGATAGTTTCGAGTTCTGTTGATAGTGAAATGGGGCTCAATCAGGCGGTAGACCCCATCTACCGCCTCTCTGTATGGCTTAGTTGCCTGCTAGCTGTGCTCTAAAGCGGGCTGTCTTTTCGTCTAAGGCATTGCGGGCTTGGTTGATTTCAAGCTCAAAATGCTCATCACGTAGGCTAATTTGAGAATTTAGATAACCTGTTTCGCGTGTCGAGTATTCGTGAGCTGCGATCGCCTGGGTCAGCTTTTGCGACTTCGCGCCATTGACCTGTAGCTGCGTTTGATAGTCAATCTCAGAGCCTTCGAGTTTGGCGTATCGGGTTTCGTTGGTTTTAGCTGCGATCGCAATATCAACGCTTTGCCCTTCGAGTTTGTGTAGACCGGCGATGTTCTTGAGGTTGAGGCTGGCAACTTCGATAGAGCGGCTTTGCCCTTCAGCCTTTGTTTTGTACTCCTCATAAGTGGCCTCGTCTATAGCGGGAATGCGCTCATCAGGAACCCAGATATCACCCGTCATGTAGTCGCTAGCAGCAAAGGTGACGCCACCAATACCCGTTAGAGCGCTAGCGTTTGCCGTGGACGCTGTAGGCGCTGCTGTGGGCGTCGTTACTGTCTTCTTGGCTGTAGTCTTCTTTGTCTGCTTTTCCTTGGCGATTTTGGCCCCTGTGCGGGCTTTACGGGCTTGTTCTTTTTGAGCTGCTGACGCTTTGGCTTTGGGCTTAGCGGCTTTAGTTTCGCGAGTAGTCGTTGTAGTTGTATCTGCCATTGTTTTGAGTCCTTATTTGGATGGTGTTAGCTGTTTGAGTTGAGAGGTGATATCGAGTTTGAGACTGTCTAAGAGGGCCTGTAAAAAAGCGAGCTGGGCTAACTGCTGTCGTAAAAGTTCAATTTCCTCCACTGGGCTTATCTCCGGTATCTGCTGTAAGTGTTAGTCGGACGTTGCGGGCTGCGGCTGGTAGATGCGCGGCCTATTAGAAAAGCGGCGGTCATCAGAACGATGGCGATGGGAATTATTGGGCTCACGTCAACTCCTCCAATATCGCTACAAGATTGCCGCCAATTTCCACCAAGATTCCATCGATATCGAGCAGTGCAGTTGCTAAGCAGCGATCGCCTGCCAGCTTCACGGCGGCGTCAAATAGCTGCGAGCTTGGCACATCAGAAAACTGGGCTTGCAGAGCACTGAGGTAGGAGGCTACAAGCTCTAAATCTGGCTGGATTCGCTCTATCATTCGTTGGTCAATAGTCATTTTTTTTATCTGCTGTTTGGAAATTGATTGGACTGCACCCTGCCATGATTAGCTATTGCTCGAGACCGACTGTGCAACGCCGTTGAGAGCAGCGGCCTTGATGCCTGCGAGTAGGTTGTCTTGCTCTGCGACAATCTGAGCGATGCCCATATCAAGCCGTGCTGAGAGTGCAGCGGCGATCGCGTTTGCTCCGTTCTGCGCTTGCGCTTGATACTGTGCGGTCTGTGCGTCTAAAGCCGATGTATCAATCGTCTGAGTGCATAGCGCGATCGCGGGTAAATCGAAATTGATGATCGGGCGTGCTTCGATTGCGTTGCCTTGGTGCAAGGTGATAGCGCCCGGTTCTACAATTTCAACTTCCATCACTTCATCCTGTTTCGGCTTGGCTTGATGGGAGAGAATCAGATCGCGTTGCTCATCGGTGAAACGCTCAACAGAATCGAAAGCTTGACCGGTCACGTCAGCTTTTTTAATCCAGCGCCGGACAGTTTTTTCAGATACGCCGGTCTCTAGTTGCAATGTCCGGCGGGTGTGTGGATAGGCTGTAGCGCTTTGTGTAATTGGGTTTTCCATAGTCTTAAATAGTGGGTAAGCAGCGGTCATGGGTGCGGTCATGACCGGTCAGTGTGACCGGTCGCGTGTCCGGTCATCAGTCAAGACAAAAGACTTTATCGAGTGTCCGAGTGACCTTTGGCGCGTATTGGAGCCGCGCTTTCTCAACCTTGATGGCTTGGCGGATGCAATAGCGGTAGACGCGAATCTTTGCAATCTGAAACTGAAGGCGATACTCAGGCGATCGCTCAATGTGGCCCTGTGCCCAGTCGATAACAGCAACGATGAATTCTAGAAAAGCGATCGCGGCATGTAGAGCAGTACGCTTGATGCGTTCCTCAATTACGGGCGCTTCGTTGCGAATCCAGCGCTGTACGGTGTCGTGAACTTCAGCGGTGCGGGCGGCGATGACGAATGCGGTGTTGTAGTTCATGTGAGTCCTTAGTAGTGGCAGTGGGCTGTGTGCTTTGCCCGATGAAACTACTATAGACTCAAAGTGATTGCATAAACAATCAAAGCGCAATCACTTTACCTGATGAGATGAACCGCAACCTATAGGCTATACTGATTTCACTTTGGTTGTGCTTTGATTGTTTCAAGCCTAAGATAGGGCTATATTCTTTGAGGAGAAACGATTGTGACCGCTGCTAACATGACTCGAAAAAATAGAACCTTCCGTCTAGATGAGGGGATTATCGAATTAGTGGCGCGGCTAGCATCGGAGGATGGCCGCAGCGCTAACCAATGGCTTGAAAGGCACCTCTACCACTTAGGCAAAACTCTTGATAAGTTGCCCGATGGATACGCATTGCCAGGTGAAACACGCGGCGGCGATCGCACCACTACAGATGAGGCTTCTTAAATGGCTGAACCAGCAACCCCGCTAGGTAACCAGGCAGCGATCGCGCAGTTGCACAAAGCGATGAATTTCTTAGTAACGGATCTCATCCGGCCAAATGCTCAGCAAATTGAAGCCACCCGCGCTATCTGTGAGAGCAATGCCCGCTCGATTGCTGCCGAGAGTGACAGCATCCACGAGCTCAGAGAATCGGTTGAAATCTTGCGGAAAGTTGCAGACGATACTGCTGATGAAACTACCGACCTCACCCCGCGCGTGGCAGAGAATGAAAGTAGGTTCGATATCCTACTGGCAGAATTCAGAGCAGAGCGGCAAAAGTCAGATGAGCGTTTTGAAGCACAGCTAGCAGAAGTGAGAGCGCAAGGCGAACAGATACGGGCCCTGCTTTCAGCATTGGTTAATACGAACGGGCGAGTTGATGATCTGGAGGCGGCGGGTTGATGGCGAGAGGAAGGAAAGCAGCACCCATACTTTGGCGACCAGACGTTGTCGACTCGAAAGGCCCAATTTACGTCGATTCCCTTGCCTATCAACCGATGGGTAAAGTACTCAGCATGATTGGAGAGTTGCCCGATCCTGATTTCTTCGAGGACAAGGTAATTACTGTCTCAGATATACAGCTTCGATATGCAGTAGCCGATGTGATTCGGCGGCGTTGGTATCCCAAAATGCGAGTAGCCATGAGAGGCAAGCCGCTATGCCCAGTGGGAAAAAACCTAGCAAAAATCGAAGGGCTACTTTTATCTCGATTGCTAAGCATGATTCAAGAAGTGTTTTTGATTGATAGCTGTGGATACTCTCACCCTGCCTACCTATGGCTAGATTGCTGCCTCGAGCTGGGGACACATCGCCCAATGCTCACAAGAGAGAATCTGCCTAGTCGATCAAAAAGTGGACTGCTTTCGCCTTACGAAGGAAATACGGCAAAGCTTAAAAAGAGAAGGAATCCTTTTCAGGCTGGCACCAGCAAGCGACTGTTTGATGCAGCCTGTAAGCTCGCCAACGAGGCCAGCAACTCATACGAGGATCGAGATAGCGAATTATTCTACCCCTCAAAGTACCTCCCCTATATTGAGGCGAGATCGAAACTCGCAGCTTTTCTTCGTAAAAAAGGGACGAAGATTATTAAGGGAAGCGAAGATGAATCTATATAACCCAGTCACACCAATGGATACAGCGATAAAGATACTCGTGCCCGAGCCTGATTAAAACCCATTTAAAATTAACTATGCGGCTACAGCCCGAGCTGCCTTTCGCTGTCATCGCTTATCCCCGGTCTGCAACCTTCATCGGATAGGCGCACAGCGAAAAACCCAACTCCCCCCGGTCTGCAAACTTAGGGAATTGGGCTTTCGCTTAATGACTTTCAGCGGCGGGCAGCTGCTTTAAGTCGCCAACTAATCCGGGATTACGGCCCGTTTCGTTATGCTCAGCTTAGCTCAAAACCCAGCTACCAAAAAGAGGGGCGAGCAATCTGCCTCAAAAATTCAGCAATTACCGCTACTAGCTCTACCCGATGAAAAGCCTGTAGCCCCAAAGATTCCGTCAAATCCGCTGATAGCCGAAATCGATAATGCTAATCGCGGTTTTTGGAAGTGCGATCGCTATAGAATTCGCTGCGCCCATACCAAAAAGGATGTGGGGTTCCCGTTTTATCGGCATGAGAAAGATTTCATTCTTTCGCGATTTGAGGGAAGGCGATCGCCTGTCGAGCCTACCGAATTTGGTGCGATCGCTGAGATAGCGATCAGGTTACCCAATCCGCAGGGGGTAGCCTCATGAACCTCTACCCACACCACTATGCCGAATTGAAAGCCAGCGGCCTAAGCGATGAAACCATTGAACGCCATTTCCATTCGATCGAAGGCGGAGCGGCTCAAGAGTGGCTGATTGAGGATTCTTTCGATAGATTGGGCGCTCACTCACAGCAGTACGCTACAGCGCCCGTACAGCGCTTGCTTGAGCAGTCAGAGCACGTCAAAGCGGGCGGATGGATTTGCTCGGTTAATGGCCAGATAAAGCCAGACGAACCGCGCAAAGATGCCGATGGCAAGACAATCAAATATGAATCGAAGCGCGAGAAACCTTACCAGGGCGCTCACGTTTCTTTAATGCAGCCTTTAGCCGAGCCTATCAAATCGGCCAAAGGTGATCGGCTTGTAATCCTCACTGAAGGCGGCAAAAAAGCAGGCGCAGCGGCGACTATCGGCTATGAAACGATGCCATTGCCCGGTGTGGACATGGGATTTTTTGGCCAAGATGGCGATCGCGCATTGATACCGGCGCTAGCTGAGTTAGCGGGCCAAGGGTGCCAGTTCGTGATTGCTTTCGACCAAGATGCCAAGAAATCAAAGCGGCGTGGCGTGGCGGGTGCTGTTGCCCGTACAGCGCGGCTGCTGATTGAAGCAGGCTGCGCAGTTAGCGTCGCCGATTGGGGCTACAAATCAGCCAAAGGCTTAGACGATCTACTCGTGGCCAAGGGCGCTGATTTTGTTCATAGCGCGATCGCTGAGGCGTTGCCATTCAAGCAATGGAAAGTAAAGCGGCCTAAGTCGTGGTTTCAAGTAGAGCGGCCTGCTGGCTATGCGGCTGAGTTAAAGCGAATCGAAGCGATGCACGCGGCTTATTTGGCGCGGCCTAATGCTGATGTGGTATTGAATCAGCGCTACTTGGATAAAGGCGTGTTGCCCGCTCCTGGTAGCGTTGTTCTGGTGGATAGCCCGATGTCGAGCGGCAAAACTAGCAGCTATCTAGCGGGCATCGTAGAGCAGCACAGGCGCGAATACCCAGACGCCGCAATCATCAGCAGCGCCTACAGAAATATCTTGCTAAGGCAATCGGGCTTAGCACTTGGTATCACCCACTGGCTTGATACTGATGGCGATCCGTCTTTAGCGAAGTTCAAAGCTTTATCGGCTTGCGGTGAAAGCTTGCCAAAGCTGGCGAGTCAGAAGATTCCTAGTGGTAGCCTCGTTTTGATTGATGAAATCGTTGCTTGGATGCGACATATCTTTTGCTCAGACACAATGAAGAACGGCTCGGATCGCGTAGCTGTACTGCGTGCGGTGCAGACACTTTTTGAAAAAGTGTTAGACGGCGGCGGCTTCATCATCGGGCTTGAATCAGGTATTCCGCAATGGGCGGTTGATTGCCTCAAAGAGCTATTGCCAGCGGGCACGCCTGTAAGCCTCACTCGAAATGAATTCAAGATGCAGGCGAATCAGAAAGCATTCTTCTACAGCGATCTAGCAGCCTTCAAAGCTGAGCAGCAAGCGATGGTGCTGAAAGGCGTTCGTGTTTGTGCCGCATCCGACTCGGCAACCCAGATTGATAGGCAGTACCGGCCAATGTTCGCCTCTATTGCGAGCTTTTTTATTAGCGCCGACAATAGCGCCGATGAGGATGCGCAGGCATTCGCCACCGATCCTCAAAGCTTTTTACTAGCAAGAATGCTGGTATTTTTCGGGTACTCGCCAACTATCGGCGCTGGCAGCTCGATAGATGATGCGCCAGGTCGCGAGCCGTTTTTTGATGTGGTCACCGGGCTCTTTACTCATTTACCTTCTGGCGATGCAGCCCAGCAACTTGCCCGCTATCGCCGTGCTGTGCCAATGCATATCTACTGCCAGGAAAAAGGAAACGGGGTAGGCGATCGCGACCTGTCTGTATTCGACCCTGTAAAGCTACGGGCACGCTGGCACGATGAAGCGAGCTATTGCCATCAGCTCGTAAATATTGCCGAATACCTTTCTCAGGCATCCGATGAGGGATTGGCGGCAACACTAGCGCGATCGCTTAGTGGTGAAATTGGCGATGTAGCTTTGATAGACAAGTGGCGTTCGATAGCGACAGCGATTGATAACTTTGATAAGTTGCACCTAAAAAAGAATCTTCAGGCAAAGCTAAAGGCTGATGGCTATGAAGTCGTAGAGATTGAGTGTGATAAGAATCCTGAGAAATCGCAGGAATTTCGAGAGCTAAAAGAAGAAGCTGAAATCAAATCAGGTGAAGAGTTTGCGGCACTTGTTGTGCCCGACCAGATGACACCGGATGAAGCCCGAACGATACTCTCAACTCATGGCCACAGCCGCCAGGAAAGCTTACAGGCGCGTAAGTGCCTTTACCAATTTGAGTTCCCTGATTGTGATTTTGATAATGCTGCATTTTGTACGGAATGGCTCATCAAAAATCGAGGTAAAAAGCTTTCGCAGCTTCGCGCAGAATGGGCCGCTCGCAATCCTGAGCAGGCAAAGGCAATCGACCGCTGGCACCTAAAAGGCAAGCTAAAGCAAGCAAAAAACTTAGTTACTGGCGTATCAATGGCGGATGTATCGCAGATGTCGCCTGCTGCTGACTTGTTCGCTAAGGCTAAGCTGCCGGAAGCAATTGATGCAATCGGCTCTCAGCTATACGGCAATAAGCATCCTGAAGTTATCAGGGTGAGCGACTGGGCTCAAAAGAATAAGCCACTGCTTAAGAAAATTTTGCGGATGCAGTTTGACGAGGATAGATCCAACCTTGATATTTTCAACTCACTAGCTCGAAAGCTAGGCTACGCACCGAAAGCAGAGAAGAAAAAGGGCAAGGATGGCAATAGAGAAAAGGTATACGTGCTCTCTGACTTTTGCAATCCCGATCGCGGGCATATGCTCAAGGCGCTTACAGATAAATTTGTTGCAAAACTAGAACAAAAAGGTGAACAAATGGACGGCCAACCTATAAATGAACAGCCTGAATGGGGCGTGAATGCTGAAGTACTGAAGACTAGGCAGGCTGCTGTAGTTGTTGATGATGATGGGGACGAATGGGAGCCGATTAGCTCGGTAGAAGCTGCTAATGAGCCAGATTGGGAGCCGATTAGCTCGGTAGGACCGCTCTCAGCTGATGACGACGAATGGGCAGCGACCTTGGCAAAAATCAAAGCAGTTCATGAGCGATCGCTTTGCAATGCCGCTTAGTGTTTAACCCAAAACGATGATAAAACCTACCAGGGCTAGCCGCTGTATTGGTAGCGTGATGGCCACTGCGCTAAAATTGAGGCATTGTTGCAAAAGTGTTTCATTTTGGCCCTGTCTAGCGCCCAGAAACAACGAATAATTGAGCTGTTAGCACAAGGCCAAACAGCAGGCCAAGCGGCGGACACAGTAGGCTGTAGTAGGGCCTCTGTGCAGCGTGTCAAAAAAGACCCAAAATTTGCATCACTAACGCAAATCGCAGCAGGGATGGTCAAGACGAAGCAGCTATCCGAGCAGGGCGATGAGGTTTTAGCCACGCTGCACACGTTGAAGGAACGCGAGCCGCAGATGCAAGAGGGGCTATGGCTGATGTTTGAAGGGCTTAGCGGACTGTTTCAGCAAGTTCTCGAACAAACTAGCCCTGAAGACGTTTCTCCCCGGCAATTGCCCGCGCTGGCTAAGTCGGTGGCTGATATCGCAAATGCCTATGTTGATTTCGCTGACAGAGTAAACGGACTGGATGTTTTAGCCGATGAAATCGAAAAAATTAACAAATCTAGGGCGGCGTAAGGCTTTGGAGCCTCAGCTCAACTGGCTCGCTGGCAAAGATGAGGCGATTCCCACTAGGGCTAATCAATTAGAACTGGCATTGCCCGATTGGCTTGAAGCTCTAAAGACATTTGATGATCCAGCTCAAATCAGTCCAGAAGAGGCTGAGAAAGAGATAAAAAAATTTGTTATTACCGCTCGGACGCTTGGGCATGGACACGCCAACGTTGCGATCGCTCTCACTCAAATTCTGGCCGAATCTCTTCATGGGAAGGGCCATATGGAAGGCGTACCTCCCATTCAGAGCTGGAATGATGTAAGCGCTATTCTCAGAGCCATTACGACTGCTGAGTCAGGTATAGAACTATGGGCTCAAGCGATAGGAGTCGATAGAGTCCTCAACAATGTTGATGGATATGGCCAATAGACTCGTCGAAGAAACAACGATAGGCTGCTTGCGGATTAGTAGCTACGATACCGGCAAAGCTAAGGCCAAAATTTTGAAGCGGCGTAACTGGCAGGCAATGGCGGCAAAGATACGCGATCGCTTGCAGGCACATCCAGCTCAGTCATCATCAGACAAGCAGCGCGAGTGGTGGTTTAGCTCATTGGCCGAATTGAAGCAGTATATCAGCCAAGACGATCCGCTCCTGAGCGGAGTAAATTCGATACGCACTCGGATTGTCAAGCGCAATAGAGCAAGCGAGAGCGACACTAACGCACCTACAATACAAACCCCCCTAGATGTTCAACTTGCTTGTACAGACTCAAGTAAGCGGCTCCTAGCGAAGGTTCAAGCGATGGAAGCGCTAGTTGATGAGTTCTTGGAGAAAGAACTACCTATAGAAAGTTGGGATCAGGCTTTTAGACTGTTGGAATTATCTCAAGCGAGCCAGCGACTAGGCATTGAATCCATGACACGAGCGCTTAATCTTGAAAGAGCATCTGTTCTTGGGGCTATTGCCATTGAACCTAGAGAGGATGAGTTTGAATAACGGTAAGTCATCACAGAAAGTCTATTAAAACCTCTCACTAAGAACTTAGCAGGGGGAAAAGGGTTGAGAACACGAAAGGCTGCGTCAATTGGCTAACGTTGGAAAATCACCGGGCTCTCTAGATGAGATCTGGTGAATCAGAAAAAATATTCTAAGGCTACCTGAGACTCTAGTCAAAAAAACCTCTTCCGTAGTAGAAGCTAAAGTAGTTTTGATATATCCAGGCTTCGTGATTTGAAGAGAATCGGACGCGAATCCAAACGTCGCAGTTAGAATCTAAGGCCATATCTAACGCGGTGACATCTTCTCCAACTAGCCCGTGTCCGTTGATATTGTATTGTAATCCTGGCCCTGTGCGAGTATTGACTCGGCTCCCAGCCTCGTCTCCTGTAATGTAAGCCGGTTCAGGATTACGGTTTACAGGATAGCGTTTTCCAACTTCTATGTATTCGTCGGTTGCAGCCATAAAACAAGTTGACTGAGCTTGAGCTAAAGCCGTTCCGGTGAGACTTGGGAGAAGAGCTATGGCAGGAGCAAGAACGATGCATGAGAAGAACTTCAAGCTCTGATAAATTAGTGGAAGCCGTCGTATGCGCACAGATTGAGAAATGAGCATTAATTTGATTTTTTAAGGCTTCTGAAATTCTCAGTCAAACAGTTACTGATGCGGGTTACTTCGGTTGAAATTCATCTACTCTTCAATAAGCCGTGATCGCACTGCCAGCCATCCCAAAATGTTCGGTACTTCCCCAGACGCCAGCGGCACGCGCTGAAGATCCACAGAATATTGAAGACTGACCCAGCAGTTCATCGGACTGCCATCCGATCGCACTAACACCACCACATCACCACGACAGAACACACAATATCGACCAATCCGTGTTCGCTCTGCAAGCATGAGCCAATTACAGAAGATGAGCAAAAAGGCTTTGGCTGGCGTAATGTGCCTAATGCTGAGTTGAATGGCGATCGCCGTCATGACGCCTACCATGAGAAGCTGCGCCGCTCTGTAGAGGCGATACAGGACTACAACGCAGGCCGCGAGCTAGATGTGCGATCGCCCGATAGAGTAAAAGCACTCTGCGAACAGCAGCTATCAGAGCTGAGAGAGATTTATTCACCGTCATCAATGCCCAACCGAGTTACGAAATACCGTAAGGCGATACAGGCGTGCTTCAGCGAATATCCGATTCCTGAAGGGCTCAACTACCCACAGAAAACACAGTCAGGAGTGATTGAGCTGCACATTGCAATGCAGGTGATGTACTCCAGTGTGGAAGAGTCCGCGATCGCAATTGGTAATGTCACCAAAAAAACGAATGCAGACCAGGACAACCCGCAAGCTTTTTCTTTGTGGGATGCCATTGCAGCAGCTGAGAAAGCGATTGAGTCTGAAGACTGGCAGGTTGTCAGTGCAGGCTTAATTTTTGCCTGCCAGTCACGGCCTATTGATCTCATCAAGTTAGGTGAGGCGAAAGCAGTTAGCCAGTATCAAATCCGATTTACTACACAGGCAAAAAAGAAAGGTAAGCCAGCAACCCGTGATATCTGGACATTGATTAAAGCCGATAAGTTTATAGATGCGTTTCACCGGCTGCGCACAGACGCCGATATTTTGGAGCTTGAGAACGTTTCAAATAGTAAGGCTGATTCTCAAAAAAACTCAACTATCAATCGCAAAGTGAACAGCGTGTTTGGCGAGATCATTCCGCCACCATTCACAGAGAAAACACTATCGGCTCACAACTTACGCGCAGCGGGTGCAAAAGCTGCTTACCACCTGTACGGCAAGCCAGGCCAAAGCGCTCAGCGGTTCGTAGAACTTCAGCTCATTCACGACTCGAAAGCAGCCTCTGCAAACTATGACGATTATTACTGTGTAGACGACCAAGGCCACGAAATTACATCTAAAGGATTAAGGAAAGACGCTGATATGAAACTTGCCTCAAAACCCAAAAGTATGCAGTCACTGCGCCCTATGCTCAACAAGCAAACATTAGAGGAGATCCGCGAGAACTGGCCAGGCGATTCTGACAATGAGCGGCTTGTTCGGGTGCTGGCCCGTGCCCGTCAGGCTGATGAGCTAGAAGCACGACTGACAAGGGCCCAAGCCAGTGCAGCGCGTGAAGCCGAAAAGAGACAGGCGCTAGAACTTCAGCTCAAGCAGTTGCAGTCAGCACAGCTACAGCCAGTAGCAGCGAGGGCAGCTATGGGAGAGCCAGCCACCAAAGCAAAAGCTGATGATATTGCCGATGACTCAGCCGGTATTGATTGGCGCTCGGTGCCCAATGAGATTTTGAATGGCGACAGGCGCAATGATGCCTACAAAGAGAAGTTACGCCGCTCAGTAGAAGCCATTCAGGACTACAATGCTGGTCGCGAGCTGTCAGAGCAGTACAAGATAAATACCTCGGCACTGCGCGAGCTGGCAGGGGTATCACCCAAGATGATTACGCCTTGGATGGATGAGCACAAGGCTGAGTTAGATAGCTATAGCGAGGCACAAGGCCATACTTACCGGCAAAATAAAGACAAAGCTAATGTTCGTAGCGTCATCAAGTGGAGTGAGCAGGCTTACGGCCCCTACGAGTGGGATTCATGAAATACTCATAGCGATCGCTTGATTTAACCCCTCCACAGCCGCCTACGCCAGGGCGGTTTTTTCATGGCCTGCTATTCTACTCCCTTGTGCCAGTTGCGCCCCTCTCGTCAATGGGGGGACTGGGGTTAGAGCGTACCCAAATTGCAGTAGTGTTTAAGATATAAAATACAGTTTGGGTCCGCTCGATTTTCGATAACCACAGTACTTACAGCGATTTTCGGCTTCAAATATTTTTCATTTACAGTTTGGGGACGCTCATAGCTTTTATACAGTTTGGGTCCGTGATTTTAGTGTGACAGTTGCGGGTGATTGCCTCAGCAGCCGTCCGCGAGCGCCAGCGATGCACCCAAGGCCGCTCTATGGATTTGCCGCGATGGTGAGGCTTAGCAGCAGTCGGGCGCAGCCGGTGGCCAGAATGCTGAGCAAGGCGCGGTGGTCGTGGTGATGGCCAGAATGCTGAGCAAGGCGCGGTGGTCGTGGTGATGGCCAGAATGCTGAGCAAGGCGCGGTGGTCGTGGTGATGGCCAGAATGCTGAGCAAGGCGCGGTGGTCGTGGTGATGGCCATAAGTTGTTCCCAAACAATGCCGACTTGT
>Ga0209094_1000992_pt1 | contig 17917 bp, 24 predicted proteins | sample COGITO_mtgs_1004_2_FD_184790 | JGI IMG/M metagenome (GOLD analysis project Ga0209094, IMG submission 184790) | Pelagic marine microbial communities from North Sea - COGITO_mtgs_100430 (SPAdes) (version 2) | ecosystem: Environmental > Aquatic > Marine > Epipelagic ...
CCCCCTAAGTGAGTGGTGGTCCTCCCAGACCGCCCGACCTCCCGACCTCCGAAACTTTTTTTAAAAGATTTTTGTGAAAATCCAAAAACTTTTAATAAAAATATAAAAAAATATTTTCATGAATTTTTAAAAATAAATAATTTATTAAAAAATTATTAAAAATTATTAAAAATATAAAATAAAAAAAAATATAAAATTAAAAAGAATTATTCAAAATTTACAAAAATTATTACATTATATATTATATTTATTCTTTTAAGTGTGTTTAGAAACAATCAATCAATATCACTTTCATCACTATAGACGCTAAAAGATTGTTCTGTATCTGTATCTGTGTCTATTATTTCTTCTAAATTTTCATTATTTACTGATTTATTGATAATCTTTAATAAAGTATTAAACATCTCTAATAATCTTTTATCTTTTCTCAATTCACTTTTTATTTGTTGTATTTCAATAATATTTCCAAGATTTAATCTTTCGCTCATTATCTATATATAAGATATTATTTTAATATATTTATTTTACGATGATTATTACAACATCTACAAACAATACCTCTAAATAGACCATCTCTATGATCGTGTTCCATGCACTTCTGCCTTCTATAATCAGTACCTAGTTCAAACCCACAATCATCACAAAATTTAGTACATAAATATATTTTATAAATAATTTCATAATCACCAATTAATCCTCTTGATTTCCACTTATTAATTCTTTGTTTTTTAATACCATTAGGAGTTTTATAATATTGTTTTTGATATTCTTTTTGTTGTTCTTTTAATTTTTCTTTATTATTTATATAATATAATCTATTAGATTCTTTTTCTTTTTCTTTATTATTTTTACTCCATTCACGCGATTTTTCTTTTATTTTTTCTTTATTGATTTCATAATCTTTTTTATGATATTCTTTATTATATTCTTTAACTCTATCTTTATTTAATTCTTTCCAATTACTCATATTTACATTAATAATAATAAATATATCCTTAAATATATTCTTCATATCTTATCAATCCTCGAATGATATGGATCCATCAGCATTAAAATAATACTGGACGTCATAAAGAGTAAATATATCAACCTGTACCGGTTCAGCCTGTCCGCCTTCAATCTCTAGGACTAACTGCATCTCAAGAGATAATGTCTGTGTATCTAAACCTGCTTTAATAGCTTCGTTTTGATACGCCTCCATGTCTAAACCATATGGAGATACTAAAAATCCGCTACGACTTACCGGAGACTGCTGAGCACCAGCACCATCAGCATTATCACTATCATTAGTAGCATAATTAGAAGCAGCTAAAAAACCTGTACCAATATGGCTTCCCAAGTGTCCCATAGATTTTTTCAATTCCATAAGCATCTCACCACGATCATATTCATTATTCCCTGCTACAGCATTATCGCCAGCAGCAATTACGGCAGGTTGAGGCATTACAACACTACCGGCACGGACGAAATAATTACGTAAACACATATTACCGCTCCAGGATAAATAGAATGTAGCCCAGTCAGCAGACCCAACTCCAACACCGGCATAGGTTCTAGAAGATCCAGCGAAATATAATGCTTTAATAGATCGTTTTCTAGAAGGCACATTAAGACTAATTGATCCAGTAGCAGCAGCGTCAATTGTTCCATTATTGTAATCGTATCCTTGACCCTGAATAGCAAGAGATCCGCCATGAGCCATCTGTAATTCACGCATGAAATTATTTACATCAGCAGGGACTTCAACTAAATCAGCAACAACATAAACATCTCTTAATATCCAATCACCAGCAGCACCACTAGATACAATAGGAGACCATACACCAGCAACATCAAAATACAATTCAATAGGAGCATTAAGTAAAGGTAAGGGTAATAATTTAGCAGTACCGCTTTGAGTAAATAATCCACCTACTAAAGGCATATTAAATTTTACCTCTGCTCCAGGTGCTATATCAGCATCGCTTCCATGTCTACCAGTAGTTAGATCTGCACCGGTAGCAGTACCAGCAGGGGTAGGTACATTTAAAGTCCCAGCACCAGCAGTCCCAGCATAAAGAGTTTGACCTACTAAACTTATATCGCCTTGTTCTTCTTGAGTAGCAGTACAAGGGACTACTATAGCATTCATCAGCCGATTATAATATTGTACTCTACAAATTTCATTACCTTTTTGTTGTATTCTAAAATTTTCAAAAAAACTATGACCTCCTGCTAAATCAAAAGTGCAAGTTTGTCCTGTAGTATTCTCATAGGTAAAATTTAAATAACAATTAGAAGGATCTAGATATTCACGTGTACTATCGAGAGGTATGCGGATTGTAGATCCAGGTAAGAAAGTAGCACCATTAGTAGCATAAAATCTACGGCGTTTATGTTCGCTAGGTATAGCTCGTGGGAGAGTATCTAAATAATTAATGCTTGAAGGGAGTACTTGTTCCATATTTTATATTATATAGATTTAAAAAAATTATATTATTAAAAAATTTTAATTCTTTAATTAATTGACTTTAATTAATTGACTTTAATATTTATATTATTAATGAGAAACTGAAATTACACCTGACCGATCAATATAATAAAGAGCATCATAAGATACAAAAGCGTCTACATTAATGGCTTCTACGTTAGGCCCACCGATATTAATTAGTAATGTAATAGGGGTGCTACGATCAGCGGTATTCACACCACTTTCAATAGCGGTTCTTTGAAACGCTTCCATATCTATACCAAACGGCGAATATTTAGGTGCTGTTCCAGTAGTAGCCATACCACCAGTATCACAATCAGTAAGGGCATAATTAAGGCGAGATAGTGCTCCAGCACCAATAACATTATTAACCGGCATGAAACACTTCATCAATTCCAAAAGTGCTTCGCCACGACCATTATAATCAGGAGCATTAGCAGGTTCACAATTTACAAGGATAGGTGTAGCTGGGTGCATAATAGATCCAACTTTAACCTGATAATTACTCATATTAAAATTACCACCGAAAGATTGATTAAATCTAGCACGTCTAGCACCACCACCAGCACGGAAAGTATCACTAGCACCAACAAATAATAGAGATTTAATAGATTTACGACGAGCAGGGACATTAATCGCCTGTTGACCTTGTGCTCCAGCAGGGATATTTCCGTTGAAGTGGGTAAAGTCATTACAATTAAGGACGATGTGTCCTCCAGCGAGTTCCTGGATCATACGAATTTGATTATCAACTTCAGGAGCAACATCAACAAGAGACGCTACATAGGCGACATCACTAATAGTATAATTAGTCATATCCGCTAGAGCAGTAACTCCAATATCACCAGGAGGAGCAAGTTCAATTTCGATAGTTAGAGGCGAAGATGATAGAAGTTGAAGTGGGACAAGTTTATCCTGCGAAAATAGAGAGCCGACTAATGGAGCACAAAGGATAATATCACCAGCATTATCTATCTGTGCTTCATCGTTATGCTGATTAGCAACAATAGCACCAGTAGTCGCACCACCAGCGAGAGGCGTATTAGTATCACCAGCAGTCCCAACAGTACCGAAACGTTGACCTTCAGCAATAGAGCGATCACCTACAACACTCATATTAGATTGAGTAGGGAGGAGAATAGCAGCTAAAAGTTTATCGTATCTATTACAATCATATAAAACTGACCCAGCCTGCTCTACACGAAGGCGGCGAATAAATCCGTGTAAACCACCATTATCAAGACCTACATCATTACCAGCACCATTAGCGAAGGTACACTTGAAGCGAAGATAAGAGTGTTTAGCGTCCCAGAATTGAGAAGCCGATAACTCTATCCTGATGATATTATTTCCGTTAGCAGTAAAGCTTGTTCCGTTTACAGGTAAGAAAGTCCTACGCATAGCGCGAGGATTTCCGGCAGCGACAGGCAAAATTTTAGTGTAATCCATAGAAGAAGGTAAAGACATATTTTATATTCTATAGATATATTTTAATTATATTATTAAAATTTTTAGTAATTTAATTAACTTTAATATTTCTTTAATTTTCTTTAATTTTCTTTAATTTATTTATTTTTTAATAATGTAATTGTAAACTGCATATCAATTCTAGTAATATCGTCTCTAGGATTAGTTCCATTAGTTCTATCACATAAATATATATTTTTAGGTGCTTCAATATCAGCAGGTATATTAAAATTATAACTAATTTTAGAGCCGAAAGGATTAGCACATAATACGCCTTCATGATTAGGTTGATGTTTAATAGCATATTGATTACCTACAGCACCAAGACCACCAGGATAAATACCTTGATAATTTCCTCTAAACTCCCAAAAAGCAGGTATTAATTCTTGAAATTTATAATAATAATTAGAATTATGTAAGGTAGGATTACCTGAATTATGTACCACTCTACCACAATTTCTACTGGGTAAATTCATACTTAAAATCACACCACCGAAAGGTACACTAGCCCCAGCAGCAAGAGTTTCTCTATCAGTCCAAACTGCATTAGCGTTATTTTCAACGTTAGGGGGTATACCAGGTATACTAAAAGATATAGGATCTATAATTATTGTATCTAATTTCATAATAGCTTGATTATATTCAGTAGAATTAGTATCATCTGTAAGAGGAGGTAAATCAAAACTATATACACCATGATTAGTACTAACCGCAGCTTGACTAACTATAACTTTAAAAACTAATTTCTGTTCGCCTAATTCAAAAACTCTTTGTACTCTAACCGCTGAATTATCATTAGAAGATTGTCTTGGGTTATCCATATTTTATATAATATAGATTTAAAAAAAAAAAGTTATTAAAAAAATATTAATTAAAAAAACAACCTTTAGGTTTTTCAATAATAACATCAGGTTTAAATAAGTGTTCTGCTATTAGATTTTTTATATCTATACTTACCTGTTCTAATTCTTTAAAATCATCTTGTAATTTATTAATTTTAACTATAACATCTTGAATATCTTCTTTAATATTATCGATAGGTTTTTTATTCTTCTCCATTATTATTATTATCTAATATTTTATTTATTGTAATTTGTGGGTAAAAGCGAAACTTTTTATATTTCATATCAGTTTTTCTAGAATTTAAATCGTATACCATAGCTTTAGTTAATCCTAAATCATTAGATATATCCATTAAAGTTTTATAATCTTCATCATGAATAGTTTCTCCTTTATGATCTTTAATGCAACAATTAAATTTTTTATTCATTCTATATATTATAATATATTTTATTTTTTAAGTAATTAAACAATAAAATCATCCTTTATAACTTTGAAATATAACAAGATTTTTTAAAATACCTCTAGGTTTAATTAAACCATGAAAACAATTAGAAATAGTTTGAGCCGGCACATCAAAAACTTCACTTATTTCAATTACGCTTCTAAATTCCATTATCTTTAAAATATTAATTTTTTCAGGTTCTTCAAATAAATATATAATCCAAGAAGATTTTTTCATTATATAATATAATATATATTTAATTATACAGATTAAATCAGTCCTAGGGGACTATATTTAAAACCCCTGAATTATTCCAAAGTCGCCCTGTTTCAGGAGGAGCAAAGGTAGGTAGATTTAATATTCTAACATCACTTTCACCTGAATTAAATCTTATATATTTAATACCATAATTATCAAAGGCGAAACCTGAATGTGCTGTTTGTCTAAATTGTAAATAATAACCTTGAGATCTCTGCGGTAATGATAATGTATAACTAAATAATGTAAATAGATTTCCTATATAACCAGTCGCCCCTAATGATACTACAACAGGAGATCCAATAACAAAAAAACCAGCATCTAAAACCTCAAATACAAGGTTTTCATTAGTATCAGCATTCTCACCACCATTACTAGAATTACCCTGTATAAAGTATGCTTCAATTGTACCTCCCTGTATTATTAGAGTTTGTATATTTTTTGTTCTTATCCATCTGTTAGTATTCTGAGTACCACCTGAAAATACAAAATATCTAGCAGTAGGTTCAGGAGAAAGCAAACTATTAAATCCATTAGTAGACGTTGTACCACCACCACTAGCAACAAATCCACCTGGAGATACACCTTGTAATTGAGTAGGAGAAAATCCACCTGTAATACCATTAGTAAATAAATTTATATTTAATCCTGATATAATAGTAGTAGCATTACCAACAGCTATACTCATAGTTTCTATATGATTAAACCCAGTACCACCTGTAATAGTAAGATCTTGTATAATAGGACTTTCTTCTAATTTAATAGATACAACTTCACTACCATCAAATTCAGCAACATTAACTCCTGATGAATTAGTCATGATTATATTCGCTCCTTGTTGTAATTCATTAGGCACTTTTAAAACTTCTATCTCATCATTACTATTAAAACCTAATGTATTATTTATGCTGTCTAACGAGGCAGAAATCTCTTCGTCGCCGGCATCAACTATTATACCATCGCCCCCAGTATATTCGATAGGTACAGAATTTATAATGATTTCTTGATCTCCGTCATAATTAGTTTGTATCAACCCTGCACTATTAGTCATCTGTATATTAGCACCGCTCCTCAATTGATTAGGCACTCTTAATATTTCTATTGTATTATTTCCAGTATTAATACCAGTAGTATATCCATCTGTTCTCGCGTTGATAGCGTCGAATGCTGTTATCTCTATACCTAATCCACCAGTATATTCTGTATTAGTATCAGTAGCCGATATAGAAACAACTTCACTACCATCAAATTCAGCAACATTAACTCCTAATGAATTAGTCATGACTATATTCGCTCCTTGTTGTAATTCATTAGGCGTTTTAGTATCAGTAGCATTAATAATTACATCAGCACTACCATTAAATCCAGTAGCAGAAGGAGGACTATAAGTAATATTTGTTCCAGGTTTTAATTCTTTAGGCACTCTTAAAACATTAAGATTTTTAGGATTTGAGCCTGATGCAATAGCATTAATAGTAAAATCATCTGTTCTTACTGATATTATGGGTTCAACTGGGACAGGAGGACCGATATAATCTATTTCAATTCCTTTACCTTCATCATAAGTCGTATCATAAAAAGGAGGTACATTAATAACATCAGCAATAGATCCGTCCCATGAAGTAGCACCTGAAGTTAAATTAATATTAGTTCCCATAGATAAAGCATTAGGAGTAGCACCATGATTAATACCCCATACTGCAGGTTGTTCGTCTCCTTGACTTATTATTACTTGACCTGCTTCTCCACTATTATAATTATTACCTAATCTAAATACGCCACTATTATTTATCGACGTAGCTGAAATCCTTTTTAATCCATTAATAGAAGACATTATATTTATATATTATATATTTATTATTTTTTCTTAAATTCAACACCCCATTCTTTTTCGCCTTTAATATTTTCATAATATATATATTTATTTAATACATAATTATTTTTAGGTGTACGTGTAGGATCATTATATAATCTCTGTATATATAATCCTCTATTAGTATATTTATTATAATGTTTTAATGATTGTTTGTATACATTATCTATTTGAGATTTAGTCAATCCAGTATCTTCAATAATATCTTCTATTTTATCATAATAAAAAAAATCACCTATTAAATTAATCAATAACCATTCTGGATGATTATTCATTACTATATAAAAGTATATTAAAAAAAAAAGAAAACTTAAACTTAATTAAAGTCAATATAAAATTTACCGATATTAATTATTAAACCGCCCTCAACTTCTTTAGGTTTATATTTATAGTATTTACCGCCTTTAATATATTTATTTTTATTTTTAATGTAGTATTTTCTCCTTTCTTCTTTATCCATGATATACTATAGATTAGATAATAATTTTACTAAAATTACCGAGTTTTTAGAAAATAGAAAAAAATATATTACTATATATAAAACTTAATGGATATTGAAGAAACTATCGAAGCAGAATTAGAAGCTAAAAGTATTGAGAAAGATAATATTTCTTTAGAAATTAATGATGATGTACCTGATGACAAACCTAAAAAAACTAAAAAGATTAGATCACAAGCACAGATAGAAGCGTTTGAAAAAGCAAGGATTAAAAGAGCAGAAAATTATCAAAAAAGACAACTTCTTAAAGAGCAAGATAAACAGAATAAAAAAGAAATTAAAACTAAAATTACTGAAGAAATTAATAGTTTATCTACTGAAGAAATTAAAGAAAAAATTAAACCTAAATTACCTAGACAGAATGCAGTACAAGACACACCACCACAGCATTCTTACGGACATTATAATCATCAACCCCCTACACCTATAATTAATAATTATTATTATAATACTCCACCTCCACCTCAAGAAGTTAAAAGAAAAGGTAGAAAGAAAAAAGTTGTAGAAAGTAGTAGCTCAAGCGAAGATGAAGAAGAAGAGGTTGTATACAAAGCACCGGTTAAACAACCTCAAGTAATAAAACAACAACCTCAAGTAATAAAACAACAACCAAAAAAAGCACCATTAAAATATTCTTTTGTTTAAAATTAATATAATATATATATATTAATATAATGACTTCAATAGCAGAAGAAGAATATGATAAAAAGATAAATATTAGTAAATATGATTTTTCATGCGACGATGAAGATATGAGTATACCTGATCCTTTACCTAAAAAATCTTTTAGTATGTTAATAGTAGGTAAACCGGGCACAGGTAAAACAAATCTATTATTAAATTTAATAACTAAACAAGGTAAAGCATTCAATAAAAAATTTGATAAAGTATTTATATTTTCACCTAGTTTAGGTACTATTAAAGGCGATGATCCTTTTGAGTTAATACCTGATAATCAAAAGTATAGCGAAGCCACATTAGACAATATTGATAATTTTTTAGAGCAAATAGTAGATACAGGAGAAAAAGTATTATTAATTTTAGATGACGTCGTAGCAGATATACGAGGTAAAGGTAAAGGAGAAATAGAAAATAAATTAGAAAAAATATTTTTTAATCGTAGACATCTATGCGGTGCAGGTGGGTCTTGTAGTGTTATAGCAACTAGCCAAACATACAATAAGATTTCACCTAAACTCCGTAAATCAGCAAGTCAATTCATTCTCTTTGAGAATAGACAGAAGGCAGAGCAAAAATCTATTTTTCAAGAAATTATATTATTACCTGAAAAAGAATATTTTGATGTAATGAAATATGTCTATAATAAAAAACATAATTTTATGTATATAGATACAACTAGATCTCAAGACGATATGATCCATAAGTGCTTCACGAAGTTAATTATAGATAGTCCTAATATCATGAAGTTTTAAGGCTGTATATTATTATCAGCTACATCATTATTAGGAGGTAATACTTCTCTATCACAAGATATACACGGCGTCTTTATATTACGGCACCGGGACTTGAAGCACGCTATAATAATAGCGGTTAATGTACCTCCCATTAAAGTAATAAATAATCCTAACTGCTCTATAGTAAAACTCTGCATTATAATATATTAAGAAGATAAAAAATTCTCATCAATTTCTTTTAATTCACTAACAGGTATTAAATAATGCTCTATAGAATTAGTCCCTGTTAATTTTACAGGAAAACTAAAATCTTTAGTAATTTCAATACCCATAGTGCGGTCTGTGAAGACAAATATTAAATATATTCTATAACCTTTTTCTATTTTCATATAAGCTTCATTAATTTTACTTGTTGTAATTATAGTTGTATCGTATTTATCATGAGTATTTCGTCTGCCTTTAACTTCACAAATTATTTTTTTATTATTATCATGAAAATCTAGAATATCAAAAATATCATTATTTCTTTTAAAATCTGCTTCAAAATATTTATTTAATATAGGTAATGTTTCATCTTCTATTTGTTGTCCTATAGTCCATAGAGTTTTATTAAAAGGAAAGTAAGGCATTATATAATATAACAACTAAAAAAATATAGATTTTTAAACTCAATTAATAATGTTGAATTAATATATATAATGTCTAGACGTCCACCTCCTAATTCTCTAAACAGGTCAGTTTTAAAAGATCTTAATGATAGGCAGAATTTCATTAAATTAATTAAATCTAAAGAGTTTAATTTAGAAAGACAAAAAGAATTGAAGAAAATTATTGAAGATCAAAATAAAAAAATATTAAATATGCAACAAGATAAAATAAAGAAATTAAAAGCAGGTAGAGGTAAAAACTTAAGAGGCGAATTAACTAGAAATAAAAATTTACAAAGAAGATATGAAAGAGGCGAGAGACGATATAAAGAAACAGAAGAACCTAGAACTTATGGAGATCCTCAACCTAGTCAAGCAGGTATGTCTCAAGAAGATAGAGATCTTAAAAGAGATGAATTAAAACAACAACTATCTATTGAAACTAGAAAAATAGAATTTTTAGAAGGTAAAGAATTAGCGAATATTGACTATAGAGATCAATTAGTAGAAAACGATAGAATTAAAGCAGAAAACGATAGAGCGATGAGAGCAGAAGAGAATGAAATAGCACGTCTAAAATTACAAGCAGAAAGAGATAATATGCCTATACCTGAAGTATCTTTCGATATAGGTAGTCATCAGTTTATTAATAATTTATTATCAGGTGTAGCAGTAGATAAACAAAGAGAAAGAGAACATACTCAAAATATAATGCATCAATTATTAGAACATCATGCTAGAACCGGAGGTGCTACAGATCCTAATTTAATGAATAATGTATACATAGAAGCACAAGAAAGAGGTGTACGTCCGCCAGGTAGTTTAGCTTCATTACCTCCTAATCCATCGCCTCCTTCTATAATAGAATTACCGGATAGACCTCCCCCTTCTTTTAATCAAGCACGAGAAAATTTACAAAGATTTTTAGATAATGCTACTAGTGATAAACCTGATCCTGATCCTGATGAAGTTTCAAGTATTACTTCTACTGAATGGGATAGACGTGTAAATAGAGCAGAGGAAGATTTTTATGCGACTAGTGAAGGTAGAAGATTACAAGAAAGTAGTGTATTAAGCGAATACGCTTTTATTGATAATCCATTAAACACATTAGATATAACTAGTACAGAACAAGAAGATCTTTTAGTTAATTCAGGACTAGAAGAAGAATTAGATAATTTAAGAGAACAACAATTAGTAGGTAATCAATTAGAAATATTAGAAGAAAATTTAGAAGAAGAACAAATAGAAGAAGGTGCTGGAGTAGGTGATCTAGTAGCACAAGCAGGTCAAGTTTTAGGCGGTGCTATAGTAGGTGCTGGTGATATAGCATTAAGAGGTGCTGGTGGTATTTTACAAGGAGCAGGTGAAGCAGTAATAGAAAATTTACCTAGTGCGGGAGATGTAGGTCGTGCTGTGGGTGGTGCTGTTGTAAATATAGCCGGTGCTGGATTAAGTGCTGTAGGTGGTCTAGTAGGTGGTGGTGCTGTTGAAGAAGTAATAGAAGATGTAGAGCAACAAATAGAAGAAACAGATGAAGGAGAATTACTAGAAGAAGTACCTATCGCTCAAAGAAATCCAGCTGAAATCGCTAGAGATAATGATGAGTTTGATTATGGTGATTTTTCTATACATCATGGAGAACAATCAAGTAATCGTGGCCCACCTACACTAGCAGAAAGAAATTTAGGTGCTAAATATTCTATTTCTAATTTAAGTGATAGATTTCATAAAAATTTAAATCCAGGTCAAAAGGTAGATATAACCTCTTACGGAGCAGATAAAAAAGGTGATACTATAGGTTATTTCGGTGCTGGTGGTGGTGTATCAGCTGGAGCAGGTAAACGTCGTGAAAATAAATTACAAACAAAAGCATTAGATAAATCTATTAGTAAAGGATTTTTAAAACTGCATAAAAATTACTAAAAAATAAAATTAAAATAAAAAAAATATATATTAGTTAATTATATAAAGATGCCTAAACGAAAAGTTAAAGTTGATGATGTTGTTGAAGAAAAAGTAGTCGATAAAGAATTAAAAGATGTACTTCTAGATCGTGGTGTTATTAGTGATAAAAATCATAAAACTTATTCTCCATCTCAATTTATAGAAGCAGCTGATAGATACAACGGATCTATTCTTAAAACATTAAAAGGAGAATTAGAAATACATTATGATAAAGATTTAGTTTTAGGTTTATAAATATATATATATTATAATAATGGTTAAAATAACTTTTAAAGGAGAAACTAGAAATATACCTGATAGATATTTACCTAAATCATTAACAGATACACAGAGAAAAAAACAAATCAAAAGTATATTTGAAGGAACTGAAAGACCTAAATTAGATGTTAAACCTCGTAAAAGTAGTAATACTATAAAATTTAATAAAAAATATGGAGATAGATTTAAAGATTTAAAAGGCGGTAAATCAGTAGAGAATATATCTAAAGTTGTAGGTTTACCTTATAAAGCATTAAAAGAAGTTTTTGAGAAAGGCGAGGGTGCTTATTATTCATCAGGTAGTAGACCTAATCAATCTGCTTCAAGCTGGGCGTATGGAAGAATGTACGCTTATATCATGGGTGATAAAGAAGTAAGAGAAATAGATAAAAATATAACTAAAAAATATAAAGTTGATTTCAAGAAAATAAAAAAGTAATTAAATATATAATGAAAAAAAACTCTAAACTAGAACCTATACCTAAAGGATCTAAATTAACAGAAGAACAAAAACAAAAATTAGAGAAACATAAGGTACATCATTCTAATAGACACCTAGCATCTATGAGAATGTCTATGCTTAAAGGATCTACTTTTGATGAAGCACATAAAAAAGCACAGAAATCCGTAGGAAAATAATATATTATATTATATAATGGAAATTGAAAAATCTACTAGAAAAAATAAAAGATTAGTTGCTATTTTTGATAATGGTAAAAAGATACACTTTGGATTAAAAGGCGGACAAACCTATTTAGATCATAAAGATAAGGTGAAAAGAAAAAATTATATTGCACGGCACGAGGTTAATGAAAAGAAATTTTATAACTCGCCGTATCATGCTTCTACCCTGAGCCGTTTTTTGCTTTGGGGTGATGCTACTAATTTAAATCAAGCTATTACTGATTTTAAAAAGAAGTTTAATTTATAGTTTAAAAAAGAATTATTAAAATATATTATAAAGTATAATGAATATTAATGAATTTTTTGTTGTGATATTATTATGGATTATTAAATTCTATAATAATATTAAAAGTTGTTTTGTATCTAAAGATATAGTTGAAGAAAAACCTGATTTAAGTTTAGTATTAGATCCGGATAGTGATAATGATAAACAAATAGAAATAGAAGAGATTGCAGAAGAAGTTATAGATAAAATACTTGAAAATTATCATCTTTTTAAAAGGGAGTGAAGAAAAGTGAGGGTTTAAAAAAGAAGAATAATTATATTTAATATATTATAATATGGCTGATAAAGATTTAGATAAATATGCTACTATTAATTTTGAGTGTACTGAAGATCCTAGATTAAATTATACTTTTATGAAACCTGAATGTATTGAGAATTTTCAAAATCAACCTCAAACATTAAATACTGATAAATTAGATTATGGACTTAAATTTTGTGCTGGTGATAATAGTCATATTTCTCCTACTATACCTATTTCATTAGCACAAATAAAATCTATAGAAGAAGGGACTGATTGGTTTAGAAGTAAATATCCTAATTTACCTGAAGAATACTGGAGCATCATGGCGAAATATTATTTTAAAGAACCTTTTACTAAAAAAAGTTTAAAGAATGATCTAAAAAAATTAAATAAAAAGGGAAAATCAAAACAACTTCAAGGTCTACACATTCTTAAAGGTAAATTTAAAGTTGAGTTTGATTAAATATATATATATATTATATATAATATATTATGAGTACTGGAGGTATGTCTATGATTGCTGAAACAGGGACACCTGCTTCACGAGTTTTATTTGTAAATTCAGGCGACGCACAAACTATATTTAATGAAAATAGATCTAATTTTATGTTTACATTAGAAGAACCTGTTATTGTACCTAATCATCATTCGATTATGTTAAGTTTAATAGGTGCTGAAATACCTTATAGTTTCTATAATTTCATACCTGGTAGGAATACTAGATTAGATTTTTATCATAGTAATTATAATGTACCTGCTTATTATAATGTTGATGGAAATATGAGTGGTGGCGGTGCTGGAACTTTTTATACATTAAGTTTACCTGAAGGTAATTGGAATGCTGTTGAACTTGCTAATTTTTTAACTAATGATATAAATACATCAATATCTATACCTAACTGCATAACTATTCTTTATGATAGTATTTCATTAAAATTTAAGTTTGTATGTAATGTTGTAAATAATAGAATTACCCTTGCTACTCAATACGGCGTAGAAAGTGGGCTTACTGGTAATGATATGAATGAAGAATTAGGTTTTGATTTAGAAACTCCTACAGGTGATATATTTTTTGAGAGAGATGCTGGTGGTAGTTATAGAGCAGGTAATACTGATCCTACCGGTATTTTACCTGGTGTCGGTGTTGATACTATTACTATACCTTTAACACCTACATTAACTTATATATATGCTGATGATGTTGCGGATATGTCTAATTCTATTAGAACTTTATTTTTAAGATCTAATTTAACAACTTCTAGTATACTTGATAGTCATATAGGCGGTGGATTTAGTAATATCATGGCGAGAATACCTATTAATGTTTCTCCTGGTGATATTATTAATGTTAGAGCGAGTGATGGGAACGTACATCAATTATTATTAAAAGTTAAAGAATTTACAAATATACACTTAAGATTAACAAATCAAAGAAACGAAAATATAAATCTTAATGGATTAAATTTTGATGTAGCGTTAAAATTAGATTTTATAGAAAATCAAAGATTAGCAGAACCTAATAATATACGTCAATTAGTACAAGTGGCTCAAGAAGAAGAAATAGAATTAGAAGATATAGATAAAAAAACTAAAAAAAAAAAGAGAAAAAAATAAAATAAATTATTATATCTTTAAAGTTATAATATAATGGGATTTGTAAATTTTGTTAATAATCTAGGCAGTAAAGTATCAGGAGCAGCACATTCTCTCGGTAATAAAATCCATCAGGCAGGATCTCGTGCAGGTAAATTTATCCATAAAGTAGCACCTAAAGTTGAAAGCATAGCACAAACTATCGCTGATGACGCTGGAATTGTAGGAGATATTGCTGAAGCAGCACTCCCTTTTACCGCTGAAATACCTATATTAGGCGAGGTGGTGGGGGCAGTTGCCGCCGGAGGTAAAGCGGTGAGTGAGGTGGCTCAAGGGGTAGAATATGGTGCTGAACTGGCGGAGGCAGCTACACGAGGAATTGAAAGGGTAAGTGCCGGTGCTAAAGGTGATGTTAAAGATTTAGGTAGGGGTTTACTTACTAAGGCAGCACAGCGTAGTCGTGATGGCGGTGCTTTAACTAAAGACGATTTGAAGGGCGTTGCTGGAGGCGTCGCCTCAAGTGCTTTTAATAGATTTGTTGGACTTTAATATCTATCGAGAAAATTAAACTAATTAATTGAACTATCGAGAAAATTAAGTTTTTTTATTTTACTATTTGTTTATCTTGTAATTATTTTTTTATTATATTTTTTACTATATATAAAATTGTTTAAAAACATTAATACTTAAAAAGAAATAAATATATATTATTAATAATATAATGAGTGAAAAACTTAGAATTTACAATCCTATCAAAAATAGATTTGTTAATGTTAATCAATTTGGAGCTGCTGCGAAAAAATTATATAAGATATATATAGATGAGTTAAATACTCCACCTGAGAATGTATTACCGCCTGGATTAAAGTATAATCCTGTAAGTGGATATTTTACTAAAACAAAAGAACAAAAAGAAAAAATAATATATAATAATGTAAAGAAACTTGCTTATACACCTACTTTTAATGGGACAGAAGCACAATTAAAGGTTGAAACTACTATCAAAAATTTCATGAAACAATTTGCAGGTAAAACTATTAAAGCAGTTTCTTATAGTCAAGGTAATATTAAGAATGAGGGAATAATCACAATCCCTTCAAGTTATAATGCCTGGTGGAAAGTATCCCCTTTTTTTCAATCTTATATTATGGTTGATAGTGAGTTTAATATATTTAGTAGGTCAGAAAATCTTGTTGACCTTATGGCGGACCCAGGGGATCCTGAATATGATGTATTATTACCTATTAAAAAACAAGGTCTATTAATTGTTGATGAATTACAACAAATTACAGGTGAGAAATATAAACAACAATTTTTAGACGGAATTACTAATTGCTTCTTTACTCCTATTAAGGATTGGGCTATTATCCATGAAGCAGATGCTAAAAGTAAATCTGCTATTAAAAGGTATAAATCAATTAATAAAAAAATAGATAATTATTTAATTAAATATAAAGAAGGTATACCTGAGGATGAGGTACAAGAAGTAGCTGATAATTTACAAGTAGGATTTAGTATTGATATACCCAGTCCTATCAATAAAAAGGTTAATTTATTAACTATTGAACCTCAAAAAAAAGCGTTAAAGGTATTTAAATTTCTTAATACTAGAATAGATCACGTGGAAATTAATGACCTTAGAGCATTAGATAATTTTGAAGAAATTAGTAGAGGTGAATTAGAAATCAAAAAAAGAGAATTATCAAAAAATAAAGAGTTTTTTATTTATAAATCAGGTAAGGATGGTGTAAGTCAATTAAATACTATATATAAATCGTATAAGGTTAAAGACCCTATGCAGGATATTATTAGTGATTTTGAGAATGATAATAATTTAAGTAGTTATAAAATTAGTCATACTAAAAACAGAGCATTAAGCGAGTTTTGTAAAAAATCAGTTAAGACTAATAATACTATTGATTTTGATAAAAATTTACAACAAAAAAACCCTGAGGATTATAATCATATAGATATGACTAAGGCATACACTAAATCTAATGATTGTAGTTATTATGAAGGTATATTAGGTAAAATTACAGATTTTAGAAAAACTGATAAAATCATGGGCTTAGGATTATATCAAGTTAATAATGTAGTAATTAATAATCCTGTGATTGCTGATATGGAATATATATTTAATAATAATATATATCCTTCAGCAGAACTAAAATTTTTAAAAGATAATGGAGTTGATTTTGAAATTGTTGCCGGTTGCTGGGGTAGTAAAATAGATATTAATTTTGGTGAAGGTGAAGAAGATAAATCAGGTATGTTTTCTAAACATAATGGGGTAAGTGCTTATTGTAAGTGGTTTGGATGTATGTTAATCTGTGAAGAAAATACTAAGTGGAAGTTTAGTACTTCATCAGAAAATTATTGTAAGATTTATGATTATTATCAAGACGATTCTAATGTATATTATCATGCTGATGAATACGGACAATACGGAGTAATTGAATATAAAAAAAGAGAAACTTTTCATCAGTCACACATAGCCTCTTTTATTACTTCTTATCAAAGGATTGCTATGATGGAGCAACTACTAAAATTTAAAGATTTTAAACAAGTCGCCCGTGTATGTGTAGACGGGATTTATTTTAAAGGTGATGTAGAATTATGTAAAAACTTTTCATACAAAGATAAAAAGACTTTTGAGAATGAAGCAGGTAAAAGTTATTGTATTGATTTTTATGACCCTTATAAACATTATTATTGGGAAAATAATAAATATCATGAATTTAATAAAGATTTTAAACAATCAAAAAATAGAGAAAATAATCAGTATGAGTTTCATAAAGGTCCCGGCGGTGCAGGTAAGACACATAATAATTTAATTGATACAGGACTTATAGATATACTATTTGCTTCTAATTCATGGAAATTATCAAGAGCTAAGGCGAAAGAATATGATATCGATAGTACCTGTTTCTATCACTTATTAACAGAAGATCCTGAGATATGGAGACCTCTATA
>Ga0209094_1000994_pt1 | contig 17859 bp, 15 predicted proteins | sample COGITO_mtgs_1004_2_FD_184790 | JGI IMG/M metagenome (GOLD analysis project Ga0209094, IMG submission 184790) | Pelagic marine microbial communities from North Sea - COGITO_mtgs_100430 (SPAdes) (version 2) | ecosystem: Environmental > Aquatic > Marine > Epipelagic ...
CTATCTTTTTTGAGCGGCATGCGGAGCGCAATAGTAAAAGCCGGCCGTTAGGCACGGTTTTTACATGTTCTAAAATAAAAAGAAGCCTACTGAACTTGTTCGTTGTAGCCTCATTGTGTTTTGAAAAGTCTGCAGAATCAGAGTGATATTGGCTGGAGGCGAGCTCAGATATTGACGAGCAATTAAAGTCGAGTGGAAAACGTTTACGTAGGCACAGCTAAGATGTACTGGATAAAACCACCTCAAAGCGAATAGGTTATATCGGGGTCAATCTTCGTCAGATTGTGTGCTTTCTTTTGGTTACTTTTCTTTACACAAGTAAAGAAAAGTGACTGGCGTGTCGGGCCACCCCCGACGGTCTTGATTGAAAAATAAACTAAAAATCCAGAATATAAAAACACTATTAAACAAAACTTAAAGATCTAGACTCTGGCTGTCGCCCCCCCCGACAACCTTAAATTTAAAAACCGTAGACTAATGCAATCAAAAAACTAAAGACTTAAAGCAAAAAAAAAGCCCAGTTAAAAAACCAGGCTTTTTCATTAACATTCCAAAACATCTATGAAGCAAATTTCCCCATCATAGAATTCGCCAAATCACGCTGCTCATCACTACCCTCAGACATAACCTCATCAAGAATCTCACGAGCACCTTCTAAATCACCCATATCAATATACGCCCTTGCCAAATCCAGCTTAGTACCCACCTCATCATTCTCTCGTGCCGGCTCAACCGCCTCAACAGACTCACCCTCACTGTCCGCATCATAGGCCAACTGCAAACCGAAATCGCTGTTCTCTTCTTCATTTTCAACACTGTCGGCAAGCGCATCATCATGCGTATAACTCTCAAGGAACTCATCCGTAGGTGTAGCAACCGTATCTTCAGGCCACCAATCAGCAATATTCTCAACCTCTTTTAACAAGGCCTCTGCAGCAACATTAACAGTTGGATCTACCGACAATAAAGCCTGACAAGCATTACGGAATAAATCAGGACTTTGTTGCGCCACAAATAATTCAAGCCGCTTAAGCTGTAAATCAATCCGTGTAGGTTCGGCTTCAATGGCGTTATCTAACATTTCTCGCGCTTGCTCATAGCGACCGTAGGCTAAATAAATATCGGCCTCGGCAATAACGTCTCGCTCAGCATCGAAATCTTCAGTCGCTTTATCAGTAGCTGAAACATTGCCATCAAAATCATTCTCTAACTCAGCAGCCTCGCTTTCGCTAACTTCAGTGATGATCGACTCATCTAAATCGCGACTATCTAAATCACGACTATTTAAATCACGACTATCTAAATCATAGCCATCTGCATCTGCACTTTCATCAACAGCCATATCATAACTTTCTTCTTCAGCCTCATCCTCATCGAGACTCGTATCGATATCTTCATCGGCCAGTGGCTCTACTCGCTCAAAAACCGTTGCCTCGTAGGCATCATCGCGGCGCGCAAAAAACCACATAAAAATAGCGATTAGCGCAGCAACAAAAGCAACTCCAATACCAACTAACCACTCAACACTTATTGATAATGTATTCGCTAGCGCTTCTAATGGCCCAACCTCAGCGACTGGCGTATTAGCATTGGTTTTAGGTGTTGCATCGTCTTGAGCGCTGTCTGTAGCTGCAGCCTCTAAAGCCGCTTTACGCTCTTCGATAGCCATACGCATTGATGCTAACTCTTGATCCTTTAGTGACACCAATTGCTCAAGATCACCTAACTGCGACTCCATGGCCGCTAAGCGTGTATCCATTGTCGTGTTTTCAACTGCGGCACGATCAAGGTTTTCTAAACTAATTGCCAGCTCGTTGCGCAGTCGATTAATCTCTACGCTAACGCCTTGATCTAATGCGTTACCAGCAAGACTACGCGTATCTGAATCGTTATTGATTAATGCATTAACGGACGCAGTATCATCAACGGCTGCCAACTGTAAATGACCTTCTGTTGCCTCAGGCTGTGCAGCCGAAGACTGCGTCGACTCACGCGCATCTAACACTGGGTTTAAATCTGTATTACTGTTGCTTTGACCGCTCTGCCAATCTAATTGCTGCTCAGCAACGGATTGCTGCGCTTCTTGTTCACTCACACGGTTAGCCGACATGCCGACAGGTAAACGTAAAACCGCGCCTTTTTTTAACAGGTTAATATTGTTATTGATAAAAGCGTTAGGGTTGGTCGCTTGCAGGGCCAACATCGTTTGATTGATAGATGCGCCCTCTTCTCTCACCCGTTTTGCAATACGCCATAAAGTGTCATTAGCGCGAACAGTCACTGCCGAGCCTGCTTCGGCAGCGAGGTTATTATTCGATGATGGCGTATTTGCCGCTGGCGTGGCCGACGGCTTTGCTGGCATGGAGGATCTTACAACGGGTTTAGTCTTAGTTCTGTTTGGCGGCGGAGTGACCGGCGGAGCAGAAACAACAACAGGCTTAACAATGCGCGCCGGTGCAGCAGAATAATTAGGTAGGTCGAGTAATACGGTGTATTCGCGCAGTAGACGACCTTTTGGCCAGCGCAGCTCTACTAAAAAATTGAGATAAGGCTCTAACACCACATCGGGGGTCTGTAATCGTAAAACAGGCGTGCCGGACTCGCCGCGCTCAACGGTAAATTCTAAGCTCGATAAAAAATAATTTCGTTCAACTTCTGCCCTTGCAAAATCCGCTTTAGACGCTAACGATACTAATATCTGTGAGGCATCCAGACCATCGGCATGAACTAAGGGAATCTCAGCATTCAAACGTTCATTTACCGCTGAAGAAACCTTAATATCACCCAGTCCTAAGGCGTATAAAACTGAGGAATGCATTAAACCAACCAATGCAATCGCTGTAGCAAGCTTACTTTTCATCATCTGGAATCCTGTTGCCAAATCGAACAAAATCGAGTCAAATCGAAAGAGTATATTAATGGTGATACCGAAAACCCTTCATTGAGACAACAAAAGAAAGGATAGGTTTTGAACCAACGCTTAAATCATAAAATAGAATACGACTCATAGAGTTGCTATCAACCATAGTAGTTATAGCAAATAGGAGCCTATAGCGGAGCCCAGCAATGATGATACGTTAATTGGTTCTCAGATTTTTATAGCTAACTGGAAATAATCGAGGTAATACGAAGGGATAAGAGCAGATATTAAGCATACTTCGGTTGACGAAAATGTGAATAATGGCTCCGCCTCCACACCACTAGTAGGAGACACCTGGTATGAACCCTTATTCACATTTCCCGCCAACAGAAATACTTAATTTCAGTGTAGACAGGAAATAGAGAAAAGAAAGGCGATAAGTAAATATTTTCTATAACACCAGATGCTGCTCAAACATCAAACAAAAAAGGCCGATCAACTGACGCTTTGCCAGACCGATCAACCTTTATTGATAAAACGACTTGCTACAAATGATCTTTGATTAAACACTCAGCAATTTGAATACTATTTAACGCCGCACCCTTTCGAACGTTATCCGACACAATCCACATATCAAGACCGTTAGGGTGTGAAATATCTTCACGGATACGACCGACATAAGTAGGATCGGTACCTGCACCATCACTGACCGGTGTTGGATAACCGCCATCGGCATGATCATCAATCACCACGATACCCGGAGCATTCTCAAGTAACTCGCGCGCTTGCTCAGCACTAATTTTTTGCTCAGTTTCAATATGCACCGCTTCAGAGTGACCAAAGAAAACCGGCACTCGAACACAGGTTGGATTCACTTGGATATTGGCATCGGCAAAGATTTTTTGCGTTTCCCAAACCATTTTCATCTCTTCTTTGGTATAGCCATTATCAAGAAACACATCGATATGCGGAAGAACATTAAAGGCGATTTGCTTAGGGTAGACTTTTGTTTCAGCAGGCTGACCATTGAGTAATCTCGCTGTCTGTCCTGCTAATTCTTCAATCGCATCTTTACCTGTGCCCGAAACGGCTTGATAGGTTGCAACATTAATTCGCGTAATGCCCACGGCATCATAAATCGGCTTTAACGCCACTAACATCTGAATGGTTGAGCAATTCGGATTCGCAATAATATTACGATTACGATAATCAGCAATCGCATCGGCATTCACCTCAGGCACCACTAATGGAATATCATCGTCGTAACGAAAGTGCGAAGTGTTATCAATAACGATACAGCCCGCATCAGCGGCAATAGGCGCATACTCGGCAGACAAACTTCCGCCAGCAGAAAACAAACCAATTTGCGCTTTAGAGAAATCAAAATCAACTAAGTTCTCAACCTTAACCGACTTACCTCTAAACTGAATGCGCTTTCCCGCCGAACGCTCGCTCGCCAATGGATAAAGCGTACCTACAGGGAATTCTCGCTGCTCTAAAATTTCTATCATTGCCTGACCAACAGCGCCGGTGGCGCCCATCACGACAACATCAAATGTTCTGGACATTCTAAATTACTCCAAATAAAAATATTATGGCTAAGCTATTTAATAAGCGCTTAGGCAAATAGCTGCATTAACAGCTATACGAACAACCAAGGTGCCACTTTTTTATGCCCTTCTTCAAACGCTGATATAGCGTCTGAGCTTTCTAGCGTTAATGCAATGTCATCAAGACCATTTAGCAAGCAATGCTTTCGAAAGCCATCGACTTCAAAATCAATGGTGCTGCCATCAGTCAAAGTGATTTTCTGCGACTCAAGGTCAACCGCTAATGAATAGCCTTCATTGGCTTCAACGTTAGCAAATAACTGATCGATAATCGCCTCATCCAACTCAATCGGAAGAATGCCATTTTTAAAACAGTTATTAAAAAAGATATCCGCAAAGCTTGGCGCAATTAAACAACTAAAACCATAATCTTCTAATGCCCACGGCGCATGCTCACGACTTGAACCACAGCCGAAGTTTTGACGTGAAATCATAATACTAGCTTCTTTGTAGCGCGGCTGATTCAACGAAAAATCGTTATTCAATGGACGCGAAGTGCAATCCATATCAGGCTCGCCTTTATCGAGATAACGCAGTTCATCAAATAAGTAAGGACCAAAGCCTGAACGCTTAATCGATTTTAAAAATTGCTTAGGAATAATCATATCGGTATCAACGTTAGCGCGATCAAGCGGCATAACAATACCTTCATGTTGAGTAAATGCTTTCATGTCTTAGCCCTCTCCCATTTCACGTACATCAACAAAGCGTCCGGCAATAGCCGCCGCTGCCGCCATTGCTGGGCTCACTAAGTGTGAACGTCCACCAAAACCTTGGCGCCCCTCAAAATTACGGTTAGAAGTCGACGCACAGTGCTCGCCCTCTTCTAGTTTATCGGCATTCATCGCTAAGCACATTGAACAACCTGGCTCCCGCCATTCAAAACCCGCATCAGTAAAAATAGTATGCAGGCCTTCGCTTTCTGCTTGTTTTTGCACTAAACCAGAACCCGGTACCACCATCGCTAATTTAATTTTGTTCGATACTTGTTGACCTTGCACTACTTCAGCAGCAGCACGTAAATCTTCGATACGACTGTTAGTACAAGAACCAATAAACACTTTATCTAAAGGAATATCTTTAATTAACTGTCCACCGTTTAAGCCCATATATTGCAATGCACGCTCAATAGATTGACGACGCGTAGGGTCGGCTTCGTCAGCGGGTACAGGCACACGATCAGTAATAGAGGCAACCATTTCAGGAGAAGAACCCCAAGTGACTTGTGGCGCAATATCGGCCGCTTGCATAACAACAACATTATCAAATACCGCATCGTCATCACTGACTAAATCTAACCATGATTCTGCAGCAAGATCCCAATCAGCACCTTTAGGTGACATTGGACGCCCTTTACAGTAATCAATGGTTTTTTGGTCAACTGCAATCATACCCGCACGTGCACCGGCTTCAATCGCCATATTACAAACCGTCATACGACCTTCGACTGACAACGCTTTAATCGCATCGCCACCAAACTCCAGTGCATAACCAGTACCGCCAGCAGTGCCGATTTCACCAATAATGGCTAAGACTAAATCTTTTGCTGTAACGCCTAAACGTAATTCGCCATCAATGCGCACTAACATATTTTTCATTTTGCGTTGTAGCAAACACTGCGTCGCCAATACATGTTCAACTTCAGACGTACCAATACCGTGTGCCAAAGCACCCAAAGCACCGTGAGTTGAGGTATGCGAATCGCCACAGACTACAGTCATACCCGGCAGCGTTGCGCCCTGCTCAGGACCAACGACATGCACAATACCTTGACGCACGTCGTTAATTTTAAATTCGGTAATCCCTAACTCATCACAGTTATCATCCAAGGTTTGAATCTGGATTTTAGAGATCTCGTCAGCGATGCCTGCAATACCTTCAAGACGCTCAACTGTCGTAGTCGGTACATTATGATCCGGCGTCGCAATATTGGCTGATGTGCGCCATGGCTTGCGGCCCGCAATGCGTAAGCCTTCAAAGGCCTGAGGAGATGTCACTTCGTGAATCAAGTGGCGATCAATATAAATTAAAGCCGTGCCATCATCGCGTTGTTTAACCAAATGCTGGTCCCAAAGCTTGTCGTAAAGCGTCTTACCTGCCATTTTCATTGCCTCTGCGGTGTTATAAAAATAGATATAAAATAGCCCCCATAAAAGAAAGGGAGCGGATTAGTACAAGGATAACCCTTGCGATTGATAAATAAAATTCATATTATTTATCAATTAGATTCCTTTAAGGAATATATTAGCTTTAATCTGTTGAGAAAATTATGTCTTCCCTTGATATTCAAGCACTTACAGCCTTTATTGCCGTTGCCGACACCGGCTCATTCTCTGCGGCAGCCGATCGATTATTTCTCACCCAGCCAGCGGTGAGTAAGCGTATTGCGCTATTAGAGAGCCAGCTCAACACTCAGGTGTTCGATCGTATCCGTAAAAAGGTCTTTTTGACCGAAGCTGGCCGCGCTTTACTGCCCCGCGCCCATGCGATTTTGCAATCACTCAAAGATGCCCAGCAAGCCGTGAGTGATTTAGGCGGCGATATAAGCGGCAAGCTCGCTATTGCCTTTAGCCACCATATTGGCCTTCACCGACTCCCACCTTATTTAAAGCGCTACTCCAATGAGCAACCTAAGGTGAACCTAGATATCAACTTTGTTGACTCAGAAGACGGCTATACAAAAGTATTAGACGGCACATCCGAATTAGCCGTTATCACACTGTCGCCAGAACCAAGAGCCGACATTATTGCTACGCCACTCTGGCATGACCCACTCGTCTTTGTTTGTAGCCCCGAACATCCGCTGCATCTTCGTGACAATGTGAGCCTAGAAGAACTCAGCACTATGGATGCTATTCATCCTGGCGAAAACACTTATACAGGAAAAATTGTTAACCAATTATTTGAACGACAAGGCGTCGCGCTAGATACATCAATGACAACTAACTATCTTGAAACAATAAAGATGATGGTATCGATTGGATTGGGTTGGAGCGTACTGCCAAAAACCATGATTGGATCGTTAGAGCAAATACATATACCCGACGTCTACATAGAACGGCAATTAGGCATTATTGAATATCGCGGCCGACAAAAATCTAATGCGGCCAATGCCTTTAAATCGCTGCTATTAGAAAATGCTTCTTAAGCTAAAATACCACTTTGTAGCGGTACAAATCTAACTGGAATAAGTGGCTCAGTATCGAAGCCTTCGGCAGTCTTAGTAATGACCTGCAACGCTTGATTACCGTCTTCACCTACCGGCAAAACCATCTTGCCGCCTAGCGCTAATTGCGCCAGTAACATTTTAGGAATTTCACGCGGCGCAGCAGTAATAATAATGCCATCAAAAGGCGCGCGAGCCTTCCAGCCGACGTAACCATCACCATGGCGGTATTCAATATTACGTAAACCTAATTGCCTTAAACGCTGCTCGGCACCTTCCTGCAAAGAACCAATGCGCTCCATAGTGCAAACGCGTTTAACCAATTGAGATAACACTGCCGTCTGGTAACCACAGCCAGTACCCACTTCTAAAACCGAATCAAGCTTACCGTGAGACAGTAATACCTGCGTCATTAGCGCAACAATAAATGGCTGAGAAATCGTTTGGCCCTGGCCAATCGGCAATGCCGCATCTTCATAGGCGCGATGCGATAAAGCCTCATCAATAAAGACATGGCGTGGCGTGCTGCGCATAACATCTAACAGCGCTATATTGTCGATTCCTTGATCCGACAAGCGAGCCACCAAGCGATCACGGGTGCGCTGCGAAGTCATGCCAATGCCTACATGCTCATTAAGCTGCATAGCGATATGTACTCATTAAGAATTTTCTCATTAAGACTTTTCTAATCATGATTTTAATAACGGCTCTAAAAAACAACGCTCAATACTTACAAGCACTCTACCAACTCTCGAATTAAAACAGTGGCATAACTTCCGGTCGGCAGTATAAAGGATAAATGACATTTTTCATCCTCCAATTGCCATTCAAACTGCTTAGGAAAACAGCGTAATGGCCTACGCGCCACATCTACGCCTTGTCGATCAAGCCCTTCAACTAAAGCAATCTCATCGGCAATAGCCGCGTCTTCTAGCTGCTCGGCTGCCGCAGTAACGCCAGAGCACCCTCGGCCACACATTGGCCCCGATATATGAATATCACCCTGTGCTAAACGCTGTTCAATCTTAGCCGCCACTTTTTCGCTACAATCAGCATCCGAATCACTTTCAGCATCCAATACAAAGCGACTGCGACTACCATCCAGCATCAGCACATCGCCATCGACATAAGTAGACCAATTGCTAGCAGAAATTCGCGCATCCAATACGCGATTAAATAAATAAGAACGCGCGGCCGATAAACACAAACTGCGCTGCTCTCGCGGCATGCGCTTATTGGCAGAAAATAAAGCACGCGCTTTAGGTAAATTGCTTTTGCCAAAACGCTGCTCACCAAAATAGTTAGGCACACCCTGCTCGCAAAGCGCTTTAATCTTTAGCGTTAATTGCTCGTTTAAATCGTCCGCACTTGCACTGGCACTGACACTCGAACTTGCACTCAAAGATGATACGACCAATTTAAAGGCATTGGCCTTATGCGCACCTCTACGTAATTTTCGAGAATGACGACAAACGGTTAACAGCTTAATATAGGCACCAGAACTGTTATCACTACTCGCTTGCTCGGCTAAACTCTGCCAATCTAATTGATCACCGCCGGGCAAATAAACACTAAACCACTGCCGCGTAACCGCCCACTTATCTTTTAATCCAGAATAACCCACATCCATCGATTTACAGCTGGCCAATGCAGCAATTTTATCTCTTACCGCTAAGGTCGTTAAGGCGCGTTTTTCAATATGTAAAAAAACATGCTCGCCTTCACCACTAGGCTCAAAGCCAAGCAACTCATCAACAAAAAAATCTTCAGGAATGGCTTTAATTTTACCGGTTGCGACAGGGCCGCCATAGGCATAAGCAAGGTGTTCAGTATGGGTTGGCACGTTTATGCATTAACCTCATCACTACGACAAAGCAGCACAGTGGCATAACAAGCAATGCCTTCTTCTCTGCCAGTAAAACCTAACAGTTCAGTCGTGGTCGCCTTCACGCTAACAGCGTCAATGGACACACCGGCATCAGCAGCAATATTTTCACGCATAGGCATAATATGATTCGCCATCTTAGGCCGTTGGGCAACAATGGTCATATCGGCATTCGATAAACAATAGTGATGCTCGGCCAATAGCGCAACAACATGCACTAACAACGCGCGTGAAGATATATTCTTGAAACGCTCATCGGTATCGGGAAAATGCTTGCCTATATCGCCCAGCGCCAAAGCACCTAACATGGCATCACATAAAGCATGAATCAGCACATCCCCATCGGAATGCGCTAACAGTGCTTTCTCAAAAGGAATGTCTACACCGCCCAAGACTATCGAGGCATTACCACTCGCATCTAGCGGGGCAAAGGCATGAACATCGTAACCCTGACCAATTCGAATATTCATTATTTCTGAGCACTCATCATTAAATAGTGTTTAAACTCTGCTTTTTTTAATCAGCTAGCTTAACTAACCAGCTTAACCAACTAATGAAGCGATAAAAAAAACGTCGCCATTTGTAAATCATCAGCCGTCGTAATTTTTATATTTTGCTGCGTGTTTTCAACCACCACAACATCAGCGCCTAAACGCTCTACCGCCGAGGCCTCATCTGTCACTGCATCACCTAAAGCCAAAGCCTGATTAAGCGCATCGCACAACAAACCATAGCGAACCATTTGCGGCGTTTGTGCCGCCCAAAGCTGCCGACGATCCAGCGTTGCTGTAATAGTAGGTAAACAATTTTTTTTCTTAGCGTGGCTATCTGTTTTCTTAGCTTGGCTATCTGTTTTCTTAGCTTGGCTATCGAGCTCAGCAACTGTAACCTGTTTAATCGTATCGTAAATGGGTGCAGCCAATATTGCGGCCACATCGGTATCTGATACGGCATCACGCAAACGCTGCAAAGACGCTACGGTAACTAACGGCCTAGCAATATCGTGCACCATAACCCAATCGTCTTTTTGCGCTCGACTCGACAACGCCTTTAAACCATTTAAAACTGATTCAGCACGCGAAGCACCACCATCCACGCGCTCAACTAAAGACAATGCTGCAGCGGGTAACAAATTAAAATGATTATCGACGGGATTAACCGCAACAATAATGGCGGCAAATAAGCCTGATGACTCAAGTGTATTGAGAGACCTTTCAGCAATAAGCTGACCAGCTAAAGAAAGGTATTGTTTTGGCCTATCGGCCGCAAAGCGAGTACCGATTCCAGCGGCGGGAACCACAGCCCAAATCGTTGGCTGGCTCACAGTGTCTAGGGTGTCTCGTCGACGACGAGATAGAAGGTTTCACCAGGCTTGACCATACCAAGCTCTTCTCGAGCACGAGCTTCAACCTCATCAAGACCGGTTTTTAAGGCTTTAACTTCAGCAGCTAATTGCTGATTATCTTGCTGCATAAAACGATTTTTTTCTTTTTGCTCTGCCACTTTAAGCGACAGTGAGTGAGTTTCAGCAAGACTGCCTTCACCCACCCACAAGCGGTATTGCAGGACTAACAGCATGACAATCAATAGAGCAATCACCAGTTTTAATAATGCATCACCGGTGTTGCTAGATTCACTGATTACTGTTTTATTCGATGCTACCATCGACTAATTACCCTGACCTATCACGACAAACATCCAACCTTATACTTTAAATTCTGAGCGACCATTATAAGGGGCTTTAGCGCCTAATTCTGATTCAATGCGCAATAAACGGTTGTATTTTGCCACACGATCCGAGCGACATAATGAACCTGTTTTAATTTGACCAGCTGCTGTAGCAACCGCTAAATCGGCTATTGTAGTATCTTCTGTCTCGCCTGAACGGTGCGAAATAACAACCGTATAGCCGGCATCTTGAGCCATTTTAATCGCATCTAGGGTCTCACTTAATGAGCCTATTTGATTGAATTTAATCAAAATTGAGTTGGCGATTTTTTCATCAATACCGCGTTGCAGTATCGCTGTGTTAGTAACGAATAAATCATCACCGACTAATTGAACACGATCACCGACCTTTTGAGTTAAATCAGCCCAACCTTCCCAATCGCTTTCGTCCATACCATCTTCAATAGAAATAATCGGGTATTGGTCGCTAAGGTCTGCAAGAAAATCCGCAAAGCCTGAGGCGTTAAACACTTTGCCTTCACCTGACAAATTATATTCGCCGTCTTTATAAAACTCTGAAGCCGCACAATCTAACGCTAACGTAACCTCATCGCCTAATTTATAACCGGCATTGGCAACTGCTTCAGAAATAAGCGCTAAAGCTGCAGCGTTAGATTCCAAGTTAGGTGCAAAACCACCTTCATCACCCACGGCTGTATTGAGACCACGTTCATTTAAAACGGCTTTTAATGCATGAAAAATTTCTGCTCCACACTGTAATGCTTCAGCAAACGTTTTTGCCGCAACTGGCTGCACCATAAATTCTTGAATATCGACATTGTTATCGGCATGCTCGCCGCCATTAACAATATTCATCATTGGCACAGGCATTGAGTAAACACCTGGTGTGCCATTTACATTAGCAATATGCTCATACAAAGGAATACCAGCATTGGCAGCAGCTGCCTTAGCCGCGGCAAGTGATACAGCCAAAATAGCATTAGCACCCAACTCGCCTTTATTATCCGTGCCATCCAAATCAATCATAATTTGGTCAAGCTCGCGCTGATTAGCAGCATCCTTCCCTAACAAAGCAGGCTGAATTCTGTCATTAATATTAGCGACGGCAGTGAGTACGCCCTTGCCCAAGTAACGGCTTTTATCGCCATCACGTAATTCTAAGGCTTCTCTTGAACCGGTTGATGCACCCGATGGCGCACAGGCCTGCGCACGCACACCCGATTCAAGTAACACTTCTGCTTCAACAGTAGGATTACCGCGCGAGTCCAACACTTCTAGCGCTGTTACTGCTTTAATTAACGACATACGTAAACTCCATAAAACTAAAAGCCCTCTTTGAGGGCATTATTAAAAAAACGATTAAAAAATTTCGATAAAAAATGGTTAAGCAATTTCTAACGGATCAAAACTTTTCACTAAAGTATCGACCGCTTTCATTTGCTCTAAAAACGGTTTTAACTGCTTAAGCGGAAGCGCACAAGGACCATCACACTTCGCATTATCAGGATCAGGATGCGCTTCAAGAAACAAGCCACCTAACGATTGAGACATACCCGCCTTACCTAACTGAACCACTTGTTGGCGACGACCACCAGCCGAATCACTACGCCCGCCAGGCATTTGCAAGGCATGCGTCACATCAAAAATAACGGGATAAGAAAATTCTTTCATTACACTAAAGCCGAGCATATCAACCACTAGGTTGTTATAACCAAAGCTACTGCCTCGCTCGCATAACATCAGCTGATCATTTCCGGCTTCTTGGCATTTTTGCAAAATATGCTGCATTTCACGCGGCGCTAAGAATTGCGCTTTTTTGATATTAATCGCAGCACCGGTTTTAGCCATGGCAACCACTAAATCAGTTTGGCGCGACAAAAATGCAGGTAATTGAATAACATCAGCAACACTGGCCACTTCTAAGGCTTGGCCTGGCTCATGAACATCCGTAATAACCGGTACGTTAAAGGTATCTTTAACCGCTTGTAGAATCTCTAAACCTTTCTCAACACCAGGACCGCGAAAAGAATGCATAGAAGAACGATTGGCTTTATCAAATGATCCTTTAAATACATAAGGAATATCCAACGCTTTACAGACTTCAACATACTGGCCAGCAATCTCTATAGCCAAGTCTTTAGACTCGAGTACATTCATTCCACCAAATAAAACAAAGGGACGGTCATTGGCTACCGCAATATCGGCTACCTGAATAGTTTTTTGCACGGGTAATGCTGATGACATAGCTTTCTCTTTTTGTGGGGCGACGAGTCACCCTTAATCAACTAACAATAATCAATAATCAATAATCAATAATCAATAATCAATAAAAATGAAAATCGAAACTTAAGCCTTGGCGAAAGCAATCGCTGCGTCAATAAAACCACTGAACAATGGGTGGCCATCACGCGGCGTTGAATTAAACTCAGGGTGAAACTGACAAGCCACAAACCATGGATGCTCAGCAACTTCTACCACTTCAACTAATTGCTTATCTTGAGACCAACCCGCTATACGCAAGCCTGATGTTTGTAAGCGCTCAACGTAATTATCATTCACTTCATAGCGATGACGATGACGCTCTGCAATTTCATCGGCACCGTAAGTGGTGTGTGCCAATGAGCCTTCAACTAACTGACAAGGCTGAGAACCTAAACGCATACTGCCGCCAAGATCTTCATCATTGCCGCGCGATTTCTGACTGCCATCTTCATCTAGCCACTCAGTAATTAACGCAATAACGGGATACTCGGTTTCAGCTTTAAATTCTGTACTGTGCGCACCTTCTAAGCCTGCAACATTTCGCGCGTATTCAATAACTGCCACCTGCATACCCAGACAAATACCTAGGTAAGGCACTTTGTTTTCACGTGCGTACTGTACGGCAAGAATCTTACCTTCAACGCCACGCTCACCAAAACCACCAGGCACTAAAATGGCATGTACATCTTTTAAGGCATCGAGACCATCAGTTTCAAGGTCTTCTGAATCAATATATTTCACTTTTACTTTTGTTTTTGCGCCAATACCCGCATGCTTCAATGCTTCGTTCAATGATTTGTAAGCATCAAGTAAATCGGTGTACTTACCGACCATAGCGATTTTAATTTCACGCGTGGCATTAAGTTCGCCATCAATAACGGCTTCCCACTCAGACAAATCGGCAACCTTACAACCCAAACCTAAACGCTGAACAACATATTCATCAAGGCCTTTTTTATTTAGCATAATCGGCGCGCGATAAATCGTATCGGCATCGGGTAAAGAAATAACGGCACGCTCTTCTACGTTGGTAAACAAGGCAATTTTTTTGCGGGCGCTGGCGCTAATTTCAACTTCAGAGCGGCAAATTAATACATCTGGCTGTAAGCCAATAGAACGAAGTTCTTTAACGGAATGCTGTGTTGGCTTAGTTTTTGTTTCGCCCGCGGTAGCAATATAAGGCACTAAAGTTAAGTGAATCAGCAATGAACGCTGCATGCCCAACTCAACTTTTAACTGTCTCGCCGCTTCTAAAAATGGCAGTGATTCGATATCACCTACGGTGCCACCAATTTCAACTAACACAACATCATAGCCTTCGCCGCAAGCTAGCACACGTCGCTTAATTTCATCAGTAATATGAGGAATAACTTGCACTGTGCCGCCGAGGTAATCACCGCGTCGCTCTTTACGGATAACCGCTTCATAAACACGACCAGAGGTGAAGTTATTACGCTTCATCATTTTGGTGCGCAAGAATCGCTCGTAGTGGCCTAAATCCAGATCTGTCTCTGCACCATCGTCGGTAACAAATACTTCACCGTGTTGAAAAGGACTCATGGTGCCCGGATCGACATTGATATAAGGATCCAGCTTCATCATCGACACTTTTAAGTCTCTAGACTCAAGAATCGCCGCCAAAGAAGCCGATGCAATGCCCTTACCTAACGAAGAAACAACGCCGCCGGTGACGAAGATATATCTCGTCATTGATGATTCACTCATAAAAACTCTCTATACCGCTCAATGATGAGTCGATAATTGATAAAAAATAGCTGCCATCAACTGAACAGCCGAAAAATTGGCCACCTAAATGGTCAATATTACAAATATTTGAAGTGTGGGATGGCAAGAAGGAGCCAGTCACAGATGGGAGCGCAGTTTATCAGAATGACTATGGAGGGACAAACCGCCAAAAGGTGATTTTTTCGATTATTAAGCGCTATTAACGCCCGTTATTTGATGCTGGAAGCCTCTGATTTATAATCCAAGGGGAGTAACCGCGGCAGATGAGTATTCAGGCTCAAGCTAAAGATCAAACTCATCTAGCTCATCGGCATCATCGGTTGGAGCGCTATCGGCATAATAGCGCGATGATTGAATCATTGAGGGCTCTATCACCGACGCTAATAAGCCATCAATATCGGCTGAGACTTTAGCCGCCAACCATAATTCTTGGTCACGAGCGGCCGACAACTTTAAAGACTCGCCCCAGACCAGCAAATGGCGAGTATTGATAACCCTATGGGCAGAACTTTTAGCCCACTCTCTTGAAATTCGCATTCCGAGTGAATACATCTGCTCGGTAATCTGCTGGCGCTGAGCATCATCCTCTATTCCCATTAATACGCGCTCAGTCAACCAATCCCAACCTTCGGGGTAAAAAGTCCAACCTTGATAGAAGCGACGAATCCATCGCATATAGTTCTCAGCCGACTGCACAGCCTGATTATCAAGCTCAGCCGCATAAGCCGTCTCAAAGAAGGATTCTGGTGGCCAAGATGACTGCCACTGCTCTGCCCGCTCAGGAACCGACGCACAAGCCCCTAAAAGCAAAACAAAACTGAATAAAATCATATACTTACTTATGGTGTTCACACTGTTTAGCTTGTTTATCATGCTGATTGTATTTACCACGCCTGTCATACTTATCATTCAATCAATCGTCAACTGATTCTATTTTATCCATTAATGCAAAGCCTAGCGTATTTCAACAATATCGTCATATTAAAGCATATCAAAGCAAGGTGATTTGTTCTGGTGTCGGATCTTGCCCATCCAAAGCCTTAAGGTTAGAAACGCTCACACCTAACAACCTTACCCTTCTCGACCCCGCCTCGGTTTTATCGAGCAACTGGGGCAATCGGCGCAAAATAGCATCAATAGAACAAAAGACATGGTGCTCAGTGTGGCTACGAGTGACCTGCTGAAAGTCATCAAACTTCACTTTTAACGTCATTGTCTTAGCCGTCAACTTTTTCTTTTGTAAAACGCCGACCACTTTCTCGGCTAATAACTGCAAGCGCGCCAGCATCTCTTCGGTCGCTACTAAATCCGTATTGAATGTTGTTTCTGCGCCTATCGACTTTCTAGTGCGATTATTATGCACTTGCCGCTCATCTTCGCCACGTACAATACCGTAATAATAAACACCCATACGACCGAAATACTTTTGTAAGCGCGATTGACTCCACTGCTTTAAATCATAGCCACACTCAATACCTAGCGCTTTCATCTTCTGCTCTGTCGCTTTACCAATGCCATGAAACTTACGAATAGCCAGTGACTCCAGTAAATCTTCTGCCGCCGAAGGCAGCACAACAAACAAGCCATCGGGCTTATCCATATCAGAAGCAATTTTGGCTAAAAATTTATTATAAGAAATACCCGCCGAAGCCGTTAAACCCGTCTCTTGCTTGACCTGCTCTTTAATCGCTTTTGCAATAAGCGTTGCCGAGCCTGAAAATAACGTAGAACCTGTAACATCCAAGTAAGCCTCATCCAACGACAGCGGCTCAACTAAATCAGTATATTGAAGGAAAACGGCTTGAATAATAGACGAGGCCTCTCGATAAGCCTCAAATCTGGGCTTAACGAAAATCGCCTCTGGGCATAACTGCTGGGCCTTAGCTGCCGACATGGCCGATCGAATACCAAACTTTCTGGCTTCATAGCTACAAGCGGCGACAACACCGCGGTTTTGCGGATCACCGCCAACAATTAATGGCTGGCCTTGATAGGCCGGAAAATCACGCTGTTCAACCGAGGCAAAAAACGCATCCATATCCACATGAATGATTTTACGCTGTGGCGCTATCTCATTCGTTGCATCGTTCTTTTTAGTTATTGGCTGCTCAGACATGTTTTTATTCTAAAGGGTCATGGCTAGTAGGTGAAGCATTAACCGTAGGTGGCTAATATAAAAAATAAGGACAAAAATAAGAAAAGAAATACGAAAAAAAGACTGCCGCGAAAAATACCGAATTTGCTAATACTCATATACAGTCATAATCATCTACAATCATAATCATCTACAATCATTAACATAATGAACACTAAGCATATTAACGCTAAGACAACCATTACCCAGAAAGGATACTCTTTTGAGCACAGCACCCAGCAATTACGGCATTCTCAATAAGCTCATTATCACCTTAATAGCCATGTTAGGTTATGGCGGATGGGCATATTATTGCAATGTACCTGCTAACGGTGATATTGAGTTGCATACCATTGCCTTTCGGGCAGGTATTATTCAAGGGGGTTATTCAGGCATTCTGACATTAACGCAAATGATATTGCTTCAAGCTGTGCTTAAGCATCTTAATCAGCATTTAACGTTTAATCTCAATATGATAGCGACTATAACGACAGCGAGTGCGTTGCA
>Ga0209094_1001018_pt1 | contig 17639 bp, 31 predicted proteins | sample COGITO_mtgs_1004_2_FD_184790 | JGI IMG/M metagenome (GOLD analysis project Ga0209094, IMG submission 184790) | Pelagic marine microbial communities from North Sea - COGITO_mtgs_100430 (SPAdes) (version 2) | ecosystem: Environmental > Aquatic > Marine > Epipelagic ...
GATTGTCTTCAGGGTAACGAAGAAAGAAAAGGTATGCCGAACGACTATTACCGTGGTTATGGTTCAAGGTATGAAATGGAACAAATATTAGGAGAATTATCTAAATGAAAACAAGTGAAAGTATTGAACTTATTGCAACTGCTATTGGATTAGCTCAAAAAGACATGGGTGGAGCAGTAAAAGGTAGTGATAACCCATTCTTTAAGTCAACTTATGCCAATTTATCAGATGTTATGCAAGTGATTAAGAAGCCATTTGCAGAAAATGGTTTGAGCTATGTGCAATTCCCGCTTAGTAATGAAAATGGTGCGGGTGTGACCACTAGGTTAATGCACAAATCTGGTCAATGGTTGGAGCAAGACTTTGTTCTTCCAATGGTCAAGAAAGACCCACAGGCTGGCGGTTCATGCGTGACGTATGCTCGTCGCTATGCTTTAGCGGCTATGGCTGGCGTTCCACAGGTAGATGACGATGCAGAGTCAGCAATGCTAAGAGGTGGCGACATTACTCAAGCAATTACACCTGAACAAGCAGCACAAATTAAAACACTATTAGAATCTACAAAAAGTGATGTTGAGAAATTCTGTACAGCTTTTAATTGCTCAACTGTAGATCAGTTACAAGTGCAATATTTTGATAGAGCGTTTGGAGCCTTAACTAAAAAGGCTAATAAGTGATTATTCTTGAAGATGAGCAAGGTTCCGAGGCGTGGAGAAGATCGCGCCTGGGTTGCCCTTCTGCTAGTGCATTCTCTAAGCTAATTACGCGCACAGGTAAGCCAAGTACACAATCAGTTGGTTATGTTAATCAGCTAATTGCAGAAAAGCTCTCTGGTGAACTTACAGAGCATCACACTAGCGAGGCAATGGTTCGAGGTACAGAAATGGAACCACTTGCACGAGAAAACTACGAATTTTTAACTGATAACACCGTTAATGAGTATGGCTTTATAACAAATGATGCCGGTGAGTATGGATGCTCTCCTGACGGATTGATCGGAGAAGAAGGTGGTTTGGAAATCAAGTGTCCTCTAGGGGCCACTCAAGTGAAGTATATGCGTGACCCTCAAGAGCTAGTTAAACAGTATTGGCAGCAAATACAAGGTTGTATGTGGGTCACAGATAGAAAGTGGTGGGATGCTTTTGCGTTTCATCCACTGTTAGACCATGTGCTTGTTAGAGTTGAACGTGACGAAGAGTACATAAAAAAACTAGCCAAAGAAGTTCAAGAGGCTGTAAATATTATTAATTTAGAAGTGGAGAAAAACAAATGAGCATTAACAGCATGATTTTCACAGGTAATGTCGGTAAAGATATGGAAGTACGAAACACACCTAATGGTAAGGCAATCGGTAGCTTTTCAGTTGCTGTATCTCAAGGTTGGGGCGATAACAAGAAAACTAGTTGGGTCAACTGCAAGATGTTTAACGAACGAGCTGAGAAGCTTGCTCCTTACGTCTTAAAAGGCACACCAGTCACTGTCCAAGGTCAATTTGTTTTGGAACAATGGGAAAAGGATGGTGTAAAAAACTCACAACCTTGCTGCATTATTGAAAGCGTCCAATTAGGACAAAAGAAAGAAGGCGGATCTGCTGCACCAGTAGCTAAAGCCGCTGCACCCGCTGATATGGATGATGACATCCCCTTTTAGCCTAAAAACCCCCCCCTTTCGAGGGGGGAAAACCAACTAGGAGAGTGTAGATAGGGGAATCTACCCACCTACATTACCACAGGACAATAAAATGAAATATGCAAATATAGGCAAATGTTTAAAAATAGCTCAAGTAAAGAAAGATATGACGACAGTATCTTTGGCTAATCTACTTGGTGTATCGCCCCAGGTCGCAGGACTTATGCGTCAACGTCCAGACATGAAGTACCATCAGATACAAGATATCTGTGCATTGTTTGATATGACGGTTGATGACTTTTTAGGTCTTGAAGATTGGGTTGAGCCAAGTAATAAGTAAGCTTTAAAGAAAGCCCCCCGCGAAGGGGGCTTTACAAGCGTTGAGGGATCAACGATACTTGTCGTGCGAGAAACAAGAAGGTGCAGTATATCAATGTTGTCCATTTCAACAACTCCTTCTTAAAACAGTATTCGGGCTAGAGGCTGACGAACTCCTTAGATAAAACGTCAGAGCGTGGTTGACCCTCCAGACATAGCCCCTTAGTAAATTGGCGTTTACTAAAGATAGGTTGGATATCCGATACGAATACGATAGCCCTTATGAGTTTTACAAAATTATTAGCTTTTGCTAGTAAAAGGGTAAATTCATCTGTCAAAAAGTATTTTATAAAAACCTTTTAACACATACGGGTGAGGCGAAGCCGAACCAAAGGAGTGAGCAATGAGTCAAAAAGAGAGATTACTGGAACACTTTCAAAACGGTAACACGATTACATCATTACAAGCTTACGACAGGCTTGGTGTTACTCAGTTAGCTACTAGGATATACGAGCTAAAACAAGAAGGTTATCCGATAGAGTCTGATCGTATCAACGTGTACAACCGTTACCTAGAGAAGTGCAGTGTGGCTAAATACTACATGGGGGGAAAATGAAATTTCTACTAAAGAATGGCGATGAATACGAAATACCAGATGCTGAATATGAAGTTTATATTGAGGCATACGGTGATGATTTGGTGCGCACAGAATGCAAAGCAATGCAGATGTGGCTGTTTACAAACGCAGCTAAACGGAAAACAAAGGGAGGCATGAAAAAGTTTATTGGTTCATGGTTAGCAAGAACTAAAGCAACAGGTGGATTATCACCCTATGCCGCAAATCATAATCCAGCATCGGCTGCTACTAATAAAAGCAATGATTCTATTAGAGGAAGAACGTTAGATTGCTCATTAACAGACGTAACCTGGTTAGACGGGATTGAAAGAGAATCACAAAAACAATATTACTTAACTATACGCGGCTTTTATTTTGATGGCGGCGATGAACCTACAAGGGGATAGGCAATGCTAAAGTTTTTTTATGAAGGTCAAAGGTTTCCAGAGCTTTTAAATAAGGCTTGGACTGTTAGAGAAATAGCAGAACACACTGGAATTAAGTCAGGCGCACTTAGAAATAGATTGCGCTACACAGACTTGGTAAAAGATGAGCATTTGTACGAATTTAAAGAGCGGAAAGGTGCTATTAGTTGGGAATTTGTTGGCAGTCATCCAAAGCTAATTACGGGTAAGTCATACACTGCGGCTGATTATGCTGATGCTGCTGGCGTAGACAGCTCTACTATGTGGGGAAGAATAAAAATGAAAGACATAGTTTGTGATAATGACTTGCGCGCACCTGACGGAAAATATTCAAACAATCCTAGAGTTAAAGAAGCTGTACCGCAGTTGGAAACTCATGAAGAAAGATTGTCTGACAAATGGTTGAGGATGAAATTATGAAAGATTATTTAATTCACGGCGATCAATATTGTGTCAACTCAAAAGCAACCTTAGAGTTTTTTAAAGGCTTTGTTAGTGATAATTTTGACAACAATAAATACACTACTTTTTATTGGAAGCATGGCGATTTACTTAGCAGAAAACAACAATCTGCATTGCACAAATATTGCACGTTAGTAGCTGACTCTCTAAATAACTGTGGAATGTATCAATACGTTAAATGCGATATATTTCGTGACAATGACGACTTAGTTGAAGTTGAGTGGACTCAAGATTCAGTCAAAAATCTAATTTGGAGGCCAATACAGTTAGCTTTATACCCGTCTGTTAAGTCTACAGCGAAGCTAAAAAGCCATGAAGTTACAAAAGTTTATGAAATGATGCACAATAGCTTGGCGAAACGATCTAAAAACAATGTTTATGTTCTTTTTCCATCTAAAGACAACAAGGGGTAACATATGTCTAAAGTCGATCCATCAATTCTTTATAATTACGCAACAACCGAGAGGCAACGTGAAGTATTAGCCGCAGTAGTTTCATGCGGATCAAACAATAAAGCCTCTAAGAAATTGGGAATAGATAGACGAGCTGTTGATAAACTTTTACAAAGACTAGAAGAAAAAGCCGCTACAAAGGCAGTTGCACCACACCTAAACGTCGATAAAGAAACTATGGAAGGCTTTGATGCCAAGCGCGTATCTACTGCATATAAAGAAGATGGCTCTGTAGCCCTGCAATGGGTAATCCAGGAGCCGCAAAAGAAAAGCATGAAGCAGCGCCTTGACCTGATGATTGAAGGCATTAAAGAAGACCTTGATGGGTTTAAAAGAAAGTCATCTACACCTGTAGAAGTTTCTGATGATTACCTTGCTATGTATATGATTGGCGACCACCACTTTGGTATGTTGGCTGACAGCGAATCTAAAGTTGATGATGACGATTGGGATATAAAAATTGCCACTGAGATTTTGATTGATGCCACCGACCGACTAGCTAACCGCGTAGGGAATGCCAGCACAGGCGTATTGCTTAACGTGGGCGATTTCTTTCACGCTGATAGTAGTTTTAATACTACAACTAAGGGAACGCCAGTAGACGTAGACACGCGCATTGGCAAGACCTTTAAGCTGGCAGGCAGGCTATTTAACATCCTGATAGACAAGATGCTACAGACGCATGAGAAGGTGGTTGTGGTTAATGTACGCGGGAATCACGATTACGACATGGCTTGTCACCTGTCTAGCTGCCTGGAGCTGTTATACAGCAAAGAGCCAAGGGTTGAGATTGTACAGAACTACAGCAAGTTTATATCCTACCAGTGGCACAACAATCTATTCGTGTTCCACCATGGCGACCGTATTAAGCACGAGCAAATCCTGCAAACTGTTATTAAGAACTTAGACGACGAATGGGCAGAGTCTAAGAACCGCTACTGCCACCTTGGACACATTCACCACCATGTAGCAAGAGAAGTAGGCTCAATGCACTTTGAACACTGGGGCAGCCTAACAGCTACCGACCAGTGGCATAGTGACTCAGGCTACGGTGCAGAGCGTTCTATGACAGCAGTGGTCTACCATAAAGATAGTGGTGAAGATTCCCGCGTAAAAATTAGGGTTGAAGGATGAGTAATGTTATTGATTTACCTAAAAGGAGCATTAAGCTCACTAGAGTCTATTGCGAAGAGTGTGAACTCCCTCTTACTTATTGGCTTGGGAATGATGATTGTGCTTACGGTCTATGTCCTAGCTGTGATCTTAACATACCTGATGAAATTGATTTATCTACTGAGGAGATAGAACATTGAATAAAAATAAAGGTAAAAAAATAAAACGGTTTTTTTTAGGCTGGTTTTATCTGGTTATTTCGCCTATCTATATTCCAGTTCTTATATGCTGGGAGGAAAGAAAGCAAATCATAAGTTGCTACCAAGACCTATGGAAAGCAGTAACCTTTCGGGATATAAAGTAATGAGCGCACTAAGCAAACAGACTGGCGGCAGCCATTACCAATTAGCAATACAGCCAATTGAGTACATCTATAAGAACAGCTTGGACTACTGCGAGGGCAATGTCGTTAAATACATTACAAGGCATGGCAGCAAGAACGGAGCTGAGGACATACGGAAAGCCATTCACTATTGTGAATTATTACTGGAGTTAGAATATGGCGAAGAAAGGTAGGAAGAAAACAACAGTCGCGCAGGAAATGGAAAAGGCAGCCAAGCTCTTGCAGCGGCTGGTAAGGTTAAAGGCGGCAGATGATAACGGCTACGCCCAGTGCGTGACCTGCGACAAGGTAGATCATTATAAACTACTTCAAGGCGGTCATTTTATACCCAGAACACGGACTATTTTCAAGTTAGCGGAATTTAATATTGCACCGCAATGTCCAGGGTGCAATATGTTCGGCATGAAACAAGCGCACTACGTTTTACGTTACCGACAATATATGGTTGATACATACGGCGAGCGCAGAGTTAAAGCGATGGAAAGAATGGCGTGGTATCCGCCAAAAAAATACGACCGCGAAGAAGTCATACAATTAGCGCGTGAACTCAAAAGGCAAATAAAAATAGAAGAATATCGTATATCAAGCTAGTGACCGTAAACTATATATAAACTTTACTTTTGGTTTAATATGACGCATGATTGCATTTCAAACACTGGAGAATGCAATGATAATCACTTATATAGTTATGGCTGTTCTAACTGTTTGCATTATGCATGGAGTTTATTTGCTGGTTAAAGATGCAGAAGTTAGGTTCCGTCAAAGACGGGAGATGAATAAAGATGCTACTAATAACAAATAGTATGCAAACCCCTGACGGGACAATTTTACATTCTAGGCATTCACATGATTATGTGGAGCATAGAGATAAAAATGGCAAACTGTATATGTTAGATGGCGGCTTGTCTTATGTTCGGTGTAGCGCAAACGGTGACGAAATTAATTTATGCGTTACAAATGAAGAGCCACACCACATTATTAGGGAAGCAATGGTTTGGGGTAGTTATGGAAAGTCAGGTGAAGATGAATTAAGATACATTAAATTAAAAGATATGTGTATTGAGCATATCAATTCATGCCTAAACACCCAAACTCGTATGCTTCCACAGTTTAGGCAAGCAATGTTAAATGAAATAGAATACCGTGAAGAGAAATCTGAATGGGAATTGTGGCAAGAATTAATGGATGAAATGTAGTATTAAACTTAACTAAAGGGGAAAGATATGTCTGTAAAGAAAATGGTAAAAGATGCACACAAATTTGCTGATCAGTTGATCGAAGAGCAAAACAATCAATCAAAATTCGTAAGTTCAATAGCTAAGTTGCACGCTTGGTCAGTGCAGCCAGTAATAACGATCAACAAAGGTTGGCTAGTTACTATAATCTTTTTGTTATTACAGTTTGTGTTTGTACCTATGGCGAATGCCGGTTGCACTTACAGAGTAAATAGCTTAGGAACCACTGTATATAGTTGTGATGGCGGTCAAAACGGTACATTGCGAACTAATTCTCTGGGAACTATGACTGACTCTGTTACTGGTACGCGATACCGTACGGATAGCCTGGGTACTACAAGAGGTTCTGACGGATCAACATATAGAACTGATAGTCTTGGAACTATACGCGGCAATGATGGTTCATCATGGAGAAAAGATTCTCTTGGAACCTGGCGCAGCAATACAGGCACAACTTGTCGTACCAATTCACTAGGTACAATGAGATGCGATTAATGAGCGATGGTGGTAAAGGCGATAAGGCGAGACCTATGCAAATAGATAGAGATAAATTTAGTAGTAATTACGATAATATATTTGGCGCGAAAGGGAAAAAGAAAAAGAAAAAGCCGCCATATCAAAAATAGACTAAGGTTTACTCCTTGACCTTTGAAGCAGGATTGGCTCACCTGTAGTCGAAACGAGCTGCCATTTCGTGCATATAAACGAGATGGTTTACTAAATAAGGCATTTTCTTCTTTGGAAATCCTATGAAAGCAAATTACTATAAGCTAATTGAGCTTGCTGTTGACCAAGGCATAGGGTTTGGATTGAATAGAGCGTTCAAGCATACAGATGAGCCTACCAGAGAGCAGATACACGCTGAAATTGAGCGAGAAATAATGACAGCAATCTGCGAGTATCTTACATTCAATGAGTTACCTGATTGATATATCATTTCCGATATATTTCACATGAATAGATATCATTTTAAATCATATTAGAGCGCGTGTATGATGCGCGCTTAATTAATGTGAGGTTTGAAATGATCACCAGTTACATGATAGTCCTAGTAATAAGCGGTTTAATTCTTATCGCAATCCAAGACATCTAACACCCAGAACTACATTCCTAACCAAGTGCGTATAACCTTCTGATTTTGCGGTTTAAGCCCTTCAAAGTTTGGCTGTACGTTCATTCCAGATAACACGTTAAATCGCTTAGAATCGAATTTAGAGCCTATTAGGTGCATCCATATCTCTTCTGCACGACTATTGATGTCTTTGTATTCAATATGCAGTCCTTTTATCTCCCGAAGCAAGCAATCTGCATTAGGGAAAGGTATTGGTCTGCCAATAGACTTGTATATTTCTTGTATAGGTCTGTGGATGATTAATTTTTTGGCCGGATGAGCATTTAATTTGCTACCTAAGTGGAAAATAGCCGTCTCTGAAATGCCAAATTTGCGACTTGTTGGGTAAGAATCTAACTCGGCTTGGGTATGCGTAGATATAGCATCATGTAAGCACAGTGTAGATGTAGTGGTTAGCCAGTTTGCCATCCAGGTAGTTCTACTGCGCGGCAGCCCAATGACCATAAAATCAATCATTAAAGGCTAATATGACCACAGCACTGGAACAGACTTGCGAATGTCAACGTGTACAAAAGTCTTAGCTATGCCAATGCCCGTAAAACCCATTCTAAGAGCAGTTGAGGCTATGATATACCGTTCATACCCATTACGAGCTTGAATGTCCACAGCGATGCCTTGAGTGTGCGTACCTGGCGCTCCTTTGGCAGCTTCAATGGAATGTGTCTTATCTCGGTATCCACTAGTTATATGGAATGGCATATTGCATTCATGGCGAAGCTGATCCAACTTCTCTAAGAAGAAAGGACACATATTATTTTTGCCGGTTTCTTGGCAGTTAAACTCTTCGATATTAAAGTATTGCATCTGCATTATTTTAGAGGGTTGCTTAAATAATCTAAGCCTTCCCATAAGTCCTCAATTTCTCGTGATAGTTTATTGGATTTTTTGCTAATATCTTTCATGCCGTCAGCCAGTAATTTAGATTCAGTGACTGTTGCGCTCATACCCTCAATCTTCTTTTCCAGATCATATACTTGTTTTTGTATTTCAAGTAACTGGTCTTGCTGCTCTCTGATTACATTTAAGTTGACTCCTAGTTCAGAAAGTTTACTTTTAAGTTGACTAACATCGTTGTCTGTTAGCTGCTGCTGCATTAATCCAATTGTTTTTTGCAGCGGTTTAATATCTGGTATTTCTACGGCTTCTACCGCCGTAAGTCGGCTGTACAATGAACTAGCAGTCCAAACACCACCTCCTAAAGTAGTGGCTAAACTAAATAATATGGCAATATACACACCCTTAAACGATACATTTCCGACCTTTAGCTCTGTATCTTCAAGGCTCATAATTATGCTCACAATTTATTTGTTGTACAAAGCAATCATAACCCATTTTTGTAGGACTGCCACCGTAGAACTCTGTCTGTTGTCCGTAGGCTAAAACATCAGCCTCGGTAACATAGGCATCAATACCAAAGTTATTACCGTTTACATACACTGCTGTGGCGTTCTGGTTAGACCAAGAAACCTTAACGTATTGTTGATTAGCGTCGAACGTAATATTAGCAGTGTCAAAGGTAGTGTTATTGTTAGCTGCTCCAGTTTCTAGGAAATTTGTGGCATCCTTATTAGCTGCAACACTAAGAAATGCTCCAGCGTTTGTGCTGTGGTGTTCTATATCGTCAAGACTCTGATTATAAGTCTGAACCTCGGCCTCTGTAATCTGTAACTGCTCAAAGTTTGTTTGAACATAATCTACAACAGCGGCTTCTTCGTTAGGAGTAGATGCTGATTCAGCTAATTCGTTTACCTTAACTACCTCAACCATGTCTATTACAACCTCTGTAAACACATCAACAGCTTCATGCATTAGCCCTAATTCGTCGTCTGCTGCATTCTCTAGGAATGTCTGAGCGTCACCATAAGGGTTATAAGCAGTAATGCCTGTAAGAGCTTGATTGTAAGCTTGAAGTTCTTCTTGGGTTATCTTGCCAGAGTCGGCTAAACCTTGCGGGGATATAAAACCTTGATTGCTGTAACCAATTGCAGAGCCAACCATAATAGAGGCTGTGTCAATCTTGCCGACGATTGCGGCAGATGTATTTACCAGGTTATCTAGCTCATTCGATTGTGCGGAAACGCTCGCTAACACTAAGGCTATCTTCAGAAACTGTTTCATCTTCTTTTTGTCCAATGGCTAATAGTTTGTTGTAGTAGTCTCTGTTAGTTTCGTAATCAGGTATATAGGTTTTAGGTTGAGTCTTCATAACTAAAAAAGCTCGCTTTCCAACTACAAGCCTGCCGTTTTGTAATAACGGGCAAGGAGTGCCAGATTCAAACATAGCTTTCCAGACCTCAACGTCTTGGCAAAGCCTGCCTATAGCCGCAACTTTCATGCCCATTTCAGCCAACATCTTAGCGTCACGCCTACGGTTACAGTTCTCATCTTCTTTGTAACGCCCAGAGCTATAGCCAATTAAACCAGTTTGCAATGACCTGGATCCGCCGCGCAAACAAGTCTCTACGCCATTAGATATATAGCTAGGAGCAATGGCACTGCCTACAGGTATTTCACTGCTACTACCTGCTCCGTTATAGGTGTTACTGGTAGATTCGTCTTGCGTGTTGTTGTTGCTGTTTACTGTAGACCCATCACCATTATGAGTATTTAAGCTTCCGTCTTGCTGATTATCACTAGCAAAAGCGGCAGGCAAAAACAGTAGCGCGCACAGGCTATACCTTTTTAGTCTTTTCATAGCTACGCAAACCACCAAGCCCCAACATACCCATTAATACAGGCAACATAGTGCTAGTGTCAGCTTGGGGAATCACTAGACCAAAGCCAGCCGCAAGCGGTGATATAAGAAAGTTTACTGCAAAGCCTAGTACGCAAACCCATCCTGTAGCTGGTCGCCATCCTGCTTGGAACCAGTTTCCTTTTGCCTCTTCTCGGTTGACTGCAATTTGAGCAAGCGCGATTTCCTGCGCGTGGCGCTGAGACATTGTTGCAATCTCATGGGCGATTTTCTGCTTGGTATCCGCATCAGGTATAAACTTATCCAGTAGGCTAGTGACAGGTGCTATAAACTTATCAATCAAAAGAATTTACCTACAACAAAAAGGCCAATAATTAAAGGATATATACCCCATAAGCCTCGTTGCATTGTCTTAAACTTAATTTGCCCTTCATCAAGTCGCCGTTCTATATTTTGATACCGAACAGTGCATTCACGCTCATGACCTTCTAGCTTTAAAAGAGCTTCAGATACAGTAGCCATGATTAGAAGTCCTGCATTTCATCAATATAAGTTGCGTGTGCAGCAACAACCGCTTCGGTGTGAACTAACGAGCAAATAGCTTGAACTTCTGCGCTCTCACCTGAATAGTCATCGCCAGCAGATATTACTTTGCGGCTATATGCTGAAGAAATCTCAACGCCATTATCTGTAATTGCTGTTTTGGTGCGGATCTGTACGGCTTTAAACTCGCCAACAATTTCAATCTTATCTTCTGTAATTACTTTTTCTAATGCCATTTTATATATTCCTGTCTATGCCCAGCATCCACTGGGCGTATGGTTAAGCTACGATATAAGTTAAATCGAAAATAATGGTGCTAGTGTCATTATCTTTAAGTGTAGAAACATTTACAGAGACAGCAGTGTTACCATTTCTATTGTATTTAACCTGCATTTTATTACTGTTATGCACACCTTGGATATAGTAATTAGGTGAATTTGCATCTTCAAAATAGTTTGTTTGCACTGCGCCATGACCTCTAGCCGCACTGTTAGAAACAATGTTAAAAGGCAATCCAGTAATTCTTATCGAGCCTGTAACTAAGTTATCATTATTTATATTATTAAGGTTGGCGCTTACATGAACCATTCTGCCAATTCTTGTATATTGGCCAGTCACTGTTGTGCTTGAAGTCCAATCTCCATTAACATTACTCATGCCACAAGTCCAAGTGCCTTGTTCATAGTCGTCTAGTGTCTTGTTCTGGACTGAACCGCCAGTGTCTCCAAAAACTATGCCTCCGGCTAAGTATAAATTCTTAAATGCACTTGTAGACGCACCCAAGTCCATTTGGTTGTCTAAAACTCCATTTACAGACGTTCTTGGCTGAAGAGAATTAGGGTTTATCTTAATACCTTTACCTGTCGGCTCAACAATAATTGGCTTGTTTCCAGTTGTGCTATGCACTCGCAACTGTGCTACAGTGCCTTGCTGTAAAACTAGCATTGCGCCATCGTTAGTTGATCTGTTTACTACCAATACGCCTTCATCACTTGAATCTGGCTGTCCCGCAATTCGTGCGCTTGAAGTCGTTAAACTTGTTGACCTGATTTCACCTGTGTCACGCAATTCAATATGGTCTAAAGTCTGATTGGTTGTTCGCGAGCCAAGCAAGAACTTACCATCTTCATCAAATCTAGCAACTTCTTGAGCTTCAGTGCCATCAGTATTGTTGTTAGTACCAAAGGCAATGTATGTGCTTGGGGCTTGCTCTTGGTGTCCAGCAACTATAAATGCTTTAGTTCCTACGGATTGTGAATCAGAACTTACAAAATCAATGCTGCCTATAGGCTGCCCTTGCTCAACAAAACCATCAGTGCTTGTGAACCTGATTCTATTTTCTGTTGCAGACATTGTTACAAGATTAGTAATAGTGCTGAAGGTTAAAGGAACAGAAATTGTATAAGTTCCAGTTCCACCTGCGCCTGTGCCTAGTGCAGTAATAAAAGTGTTAGGAGGAATTTCAGCGTTGCTCCCAACTAAAAGTTGACCAACTGCAATAGCAGTACCCGACTGGAATGTTTCAACAGTTAAAGTTGTACCAGAGCAACTGGCAGTAAAAAATGATTCTCGCTGGTTATCATTTCTAAGCTCTAGGTCTGCCGCATAAGTTCCAGCAGAACCCCCTGCGCCAATACGCACTTTGTCATCTACTGCTAAATTTGTGCAGTTTATCTCACCATCAACTTTCAACTTTGAGGCTGAGTTAGTATTTGCGCCTATACGAAGATTACCTGTGCTGGAATTGTACTTAGTTTTTGCTACACCATCATCAGTATGAAATACAATATCCCCATCAGCATTAGTGCTTAAAACTGTGTGGGTGTCAGTTCCATTAAATCTAGTCAATTGGTGTGAGCCAAAGGTACTTGCTCCACCCCTTGAACGATAAGCAGCGCCCACTCCAAAGCAGCCAATCCTCAACTCAGAATTAGCTACATCAGTGTCAAGAGAGTAAATGTATGGCGAACCGCTGCTGGCTTTTAGGTTGTTAGCAGTCAAAGCTGTAAAAGTTACTGTAGTGTTTTCTTGAACCTTATCAGTATTAAGGTTGGTAAAGTTCGCATCCACTTCCGTATTGGTAAGCGGTGAACCTTTTCCTGCTCTTGTTACGATAGTAGACACGATAAACCCCTTATACGCTAATGGTTACAACCCAAGTAATAGCTAAAGTATCTGTCGCAGATTTATTTACGACATCAAACTTAGTGCGACAAAGCATATTGCCAGAAGTGCTTGCATTAAAAATACCAGCTTCAGTCAAAGCGCCAGTTGCATCACCAGGCTCAAACGTAGAGGTGTATGTAATAACACCAGGAGAATCATTTACAGCGGCATCTAAAGCTTCACGGTTGCCAACTTGAGTTTGTAGGGCAGTATCACCTGCGGCAGCAGCATTTGTGCCAGAACCTAAAGCCATGTGCGACATAACCGCTTGGCTAGTACCAAGCATACGCTGGTTAATAAAGGTTAAACCAGTGTTTACAACAAGGTTTTTGATCTCTTGACGTGCTTTGAGATTGCCTTTTTCATCAGTAAGTGTCAGAGTAACATCACCAGTTACTTGCATTTTATCGTTAATCATTTTCTTTACCTTTAAATAGTTGCGCTTTCACCAACAAAGTCAGCAGCGAAGTAGTCTATACTGCAATAATCTTGTGAAACAATTAGTCCTGAATCAGATGCCCCGATTGTATCACTTTTACTTAGTGATATGCTAAAAGTAACATCTTCAGCAATATCTAAACTTTCTGATCGACCTAAACCTACTGACACTGCGTAATTGTCTGCCGTATTCGCTGTATCGGATACTGACTTAGTGACAACTAACGAGGAATTGTCGGTAATTGCAGATGAATCTTGTATTGTTCGGTCTAATTGCCACCGATAATCATCCTGAACACTAGCTTCATCAGTAAAATATCTAAATACATAATAATACCCAAATTGAATGGCAGCAATGGCCTTTTTATATACTATTTTAAAGACTAGCATTAGAAATCATCTCGTAAGTAAAATTCCATTATTTCATAAATAGTTTCAACTAGACCGTCAGAATACGTTATCTCAATTTCGCCTTGGTAATAACCGGCATCGAGGTTCAAGTTGCCTGGAGCAAAAGAGAATGTGGCAATTCCGTTTGCGAAGTCAGTGCCTGCATCAGCACCAAGCATCGTAAACAAAACGCTAGTTGTATCTTTCTTTCTAAACTTCATGCGTACAACGCCGCCTGCAAAGCTTACTACCGACCCATCGTCTTCACGAGTTACTGTAGCTCTTATTTGCGGTGCTGAATCGCCTTTTACTAATGTGTAAATGTCCATACTATGCCTCTGGTCGGGTCGGGTAGACCAAGTTATCAATATCTGTTTCTGTAGCGTACTGGCTAGGCAGGTCGCGCAATGCTTGCCTGTATGTAGCCCACTCTGCTTTTTTTTCACCTGTCAGTGGTGCGTCTGGCATTTGTGTCCAATCTGCATCAGCTAACTTTAAATTTCTTTCTACTCTTAAATCTGTCCAAAAAGCAACAGAATCAAAATCCCATTGATAGTTTATCCAGATATAATATTTACCAGGCTTAGTAGGCTTATCGTTAAAACCATCTCGCCAATACTTGTTGTTTATATAATTTACATCTTCACTACTTAATGGTATTTCTCTAGCTACTTGCTCACCATATGAACTTCCGTCAGTGTAAGAATCATCCATAGAGGGTGAAATTATACTTACAATACTTCCATTGTTGTCTATCATTGCAAATTTTTTCATGTAATTTTCCCTAGAGATACTTTTCTTTGGTTAGGTTTGTTTACATAGTCATAGCTACTAAGTGAAACAACTGTGTTTAGCCTTGTTAAAACCTCAGTAGGAACTCCAATCCGTATTGTGTTGGCGCTGTAATTAAACTCAGCGGCATTCCATACTACTCTTGAACTAAACGCTGGAGGAGTTGGGGCGCGCACTACCTGTCCATTTTGACCAAGATTCTGACAAACAACATAGATGCCACTTAAATCAGATAAAGAAATAGTATAACTAGCACTTCTTGTATTTATATTGCCTGTGTGAAAACTTCTTACTCTATATTGCCCAGAGTCTGATGAAAATACTAAACCACTACTAGCGTTAAAAACATTAAGACCATATCCTGTACCAGCAGTCAAATCTTGGGTTTTACGCAAAACTCTGAACTGAATAGTAGCCCCAGGACTAGCGGCAATAGCAACAGCACTTTTTTTTGTAGAGCCGTCTAAATAATGTTGCATGACACCGCGAATATAGGTAGTTCCGCTTTGTGTATTTGGCTTTACCGCAAGTATTAAAGTTCCTGGATCAATGCCGTCTGGTAAAGTTACAATTGTCCATGGCTGGCCTGTATCTGAAGTTCCTGGGCCAGTACTACCTGGATACCAATTAGTCGAACTTACAGTGACAGTACCTGCTAGCCAAACAGCATACCCAGGAAAGTTATCGTCTATTTGTATAAAATTTGAGTCGTTTTTAGCTAGAAACCCATACGACATATATTAACTCCTATACACTATAGCCGTAAAATTGACAGTGGCTCCAATAGGGCCGAAACCAACCTTAAAGTTAGCGTCATAACTTCCAGAATTGTAGCTAACAACTGCCGCATCTGGACTGTTAAAAAAGTTAAAGCTAACGTGCGGAAATATCAAAACTTCCCAAGTGCCGTCATTAGACATTCCAGATACATTTACAGTGTAGTTGTTAGTGTCACTAGTAAACCCAAGTATTGTTGTCGAGACGACTCTAAATAGCCTATCACTAGTGTCTACTCGTACAGCGCCAAAACTATCAAACACTTTTAATCCATAGGCCATTATAAGTTACCTAATTTAACGCGCAGTGTACTACCATCATATATTTCGATAGTGTCATTAGTAATCTTCATGCGCGACCCGCTAGAAGCAGATTGTAAGTTAAAATTACTTTGTGATGTGCCACTAATATTAACTTCTGCTACATCTATAGTCCCTGTTGTAATTCTATCACCATCAATAATAGTACTTGCTTGTGCGAGTGAATTATTTAGATTGGTAAAAGTAACTAAGCCATCAAAGTTAATAGCCTCATATGGGGATGAAAAGTTTTTAGATTGAGTGCCACCAAAGGTAGCCTCTGTAACTGTGTAGCTTGCAGCCCAAAATGTATTATTACTTCCCGCGACATATTCTGGTGGCTCATGAACCCAGCCATTAGTTAAATTGGAAAAGGTTAAAGAAGTAAAGCTGTAACTTCCTGTTGTTCCAGGGTCAGCCGGTGCGTTAGCTTGCGCCGTGGGAAAGTAAATATATCCATTCGCATTTCTTGGGCCATCATCACCCGCAGCACCTGGCGCACCATTGACAACAAATTGGGTAACTGTAGACCAAGTTATGCTCGTATCTACCCCAGTAGCGCCTGCTATTTGAGCTGTACCAGTTGATGCCCACATAGGGTCTGTGCCTGATGGCGGTGCAGAATACCATTGTGTAGGTGTATTAATAGTGTTACTAGTAAAGTTATATGATCCGCCTGATGGAGCAACAGGCTGAGAAACAGCTCTTCTGTAAATATTAAATCTAAATGTACTTAATCCATCTGTACCATTTTCTGCGGTCACAACAGGAGAAGACCAAGTTCCTCCATTGACAATACCTGTATCACCAACAATGGAAAAAACAAACTGCGAATAATAAACCGGATCTGTACCACTCGGAATTGATGCAGACCAACCTGTCGGTGTAGTCAACGCATTAGTGCCAAAATTGAAGCTGCCACCTGTAGGGGTTGCCGGAGTAGAAGTCGCTCTCAGATAAATAGGCGCAACAAAAGTAGATTTACCATCAACATTGCTTGGGTTTAAATTAGTTACTGCATTAACAGCATTGGTCTGATCAGATTGGTTGCCACTAAAATCTACTGACTTTATTCTATAGAAATACTGCGTATTAGCCGCTAAACCTCCATTGCTGAAACTTGCCGCTAGTCCAGGGCCACCTGAAACAGTTGCAATTTGTACATAAGCACCAGTTGTTTTTCTAAGTATTTTTACATTACTAAAATCACTGTCACTTGGGTTTACCCAGTTCAAGGTAATAGTGTTCAAACCAGATGTAGCGGTTAAAGCGGTAGGTTTTGCAGGTGCAGTTGTGTCACCAGCTCCTGATGTTGTAATACTAATAGGTGCGCTTCGTACACCTAAAGCATTAACTGAATAAATTCTCACATTATAAGACTCGCCAACAACAATATCAGTTAGTTCAAATGTAGTTGTTTGCGTTGTTGTTGATCTGTATGCACTATCCGCTTCGCCAGTCTTTTTCCACTCTACAATATAACGATTAACGAAAGAATCCGCAGCGGCTGTCCATGTGACAGTAATAACAGGAATAACCGTACCATCTGAACCTAAAAAAGTACTAGATGAACCAGTTAAATTACTGGGCGCAGCTACAGTAAAAGGATCAGGCAAGTGTGGTTGCTCAAAATCAGCAATCTGATTCATCGTGTCGTATGTGTAGGCTGTGGTATCAAATTCCAACAGTTGCACAGACACTTCACCGTCATAATTAAAGCTCATTGAGCTTACCTGAAACAGTTTAGGCACAAG
>Ga0209094_1001029_pt1 | contig 17517 bp, 14 predicted proteins | sample COGITO_mtgs_1004_2_FD_184790 | JGI IMG/M metagenome (GOLD analysis project Ga0209094, IMG submission 184790) | Pelagic marine microbial communities from North Sea - COGITO_mtgs_100430 (SPAdes) (version 2) | ecosystem: Environmental > Aquatic > Marine > Epipelagic ...
ACTGCTCTCGGTGAGTTAAACGATGCGGACCTAAAAGCCGAAACCGGCCGACTGCGCCAGCAGCTGGCCGAGGGCAAAACCCTTGATGAGTTGCTCCCGGAAGCCTTTGCCGTGGTTCGAGAGACCGCTCGTCGCGTCATGGGAATGCGTCATTTCGATGTGCAGATGATCGGTGGTCTCACCCTGCATCAGGGCAGAATTGCCGAGATGCGCACCGGTGAAGGTAAAACTCTGGTAGCAACCCTGGCTGCCTACCTTAATGCACTGCCTGAAGAGGGTGTGCATGTGATTACCGTTAATGACTATCTTGCCCGTCGTGATGCACAGTGGATGGGACCACTCTACCGAGCGTTGGGACTTTCGGTGGGTATTATCCAGTCCTATCAGGGACAAGATGCAGCCAACTCATTCCTGATTAGCGACTCTGATGAGCCACAGCCCTGTAGCCGCCGCGAAGCCTATGCGGCGGATATCACCTACGGCACCAACAATGAATTTGGCTTTGACTACCTGCGTGACAATATGGCCCTGCGCCTGACGGATAAGTCCCAGCGCGGTCTGGCCTTTGCGATTATCGATGAGGTGGATTCGATTCTTATTGATGAAGCCAGAACACCATTGGTTATCTCCGGCGCGGCGCAGGACAGTTCGTCCCTCTACCGCAGTGTTAATAAATTGATTCAAAGCCTTGAGGCGGGTACTCCAGCGAGCAGCATAGAGAGTACTGAAGACGCTGTTGAAGAGAAGCTCGGTGACTTTACCGTTGACGAGAAAAGCCGTCAGGTAGAACTGACCGAAGAGGGCTTCCAGAAGATTGAAGATATCTTGATAAGTGAGGGCCTACTTCAGCCAGAAGAGAGTCTCTATCAGGCAACTAATCTGGGTTTGCTGCACCATGTGCACTCGGCACTGCGCGCCCACAACCTGTTCCAAAAAGATGTTGAGTATATAGTTCAGGGCGGTCAGGCAGTCCTGATTGACGAGCACACCGGTCGAACCATGGCCGGTCGCCGTCTTTCCGAAGGTCTACATCAGGCAATTGAAGCCAAAGAGGGACTGGAAATTCAGCAGGAGAGCCAGACACTGGCATCAACCACCTTCCAGAACTACTTCCGACTCTACGGCAAACTCGCTGGAATGACCGGCACCGCCGATACGGAAGCCTTCGAATTTCAGCAGATCTACGGCCTGCAGGTGATGGTTATTCCGACCAATGTCGAAGTAATGCGCAAAGATCTCAACGATCTGGTATTCCTCACTCAGGAAGAAAAATTTAATGCAGTGATTGAAGATATAGGCGAAATCACCGCTAAAGGCGCCCCAGTACTGGTCGGCACCGCCTCGGTGGAAACCTCTGAGCTACTCTCCAATATGCTCAATAGCGCAGGGGTTAAACACAATGTCCTCAACGCCAAACAGCACGAGAGAGAAGCCAATATTATTGTTGAAGCCGGCCGACCCGGTGCAGTAACTATCGCGACCAATATGGCCGGTCGTGGTACGGATATTGTTCTCGGTGGCAATCTCGAAGCAGAGATCAAAGCACTGAATAAGCCTAGTGAAAAGCAACTCGAAGACTTAAAAGCCGACTGGCAAGAGCGACAAACAACCGTACTCGACGCCGGTGGCCTGCATATTATCGCCACCGAACGCCATGAATCACGGCGAATCGATAACCAGTTGCGTGGTCGCTCTGGCCGTCAGGGTGATCCCGGTGTATCACGTTTTTACCTGTCGCTGGAAGACCCTTTGATGCGCTTGTTTGCCTCTGACCGAATGAAAAATATGATGCGCTCTATGGGTATGGAGCAGGGTGAGTCGATAGAACATCGCATGGTTACCAATGCTATCGTCAAAGCCCAGCGCAAAGTCGAAGGGCGCAACTTTGATATTCGTAAACATCTGCTCGAATACGATGATGTTGCCAATGACCAACGTCAGGTGGTCTATGAGCAGCGCAACTACCTGCTCGAAGATGAAGATATCTCTAATATTATTACCAGCGTTCGCGAAGATGTGGTCAGCCAAGCTATAGATAGCCATATTCCACCCATGAGTCTTGAAGAACAGTGGGATATTGAAGGCCTGGAAAAAACGCTGGCGACAGACTTTGCTCTGCAATTGCCGGTAAGCACCTGGCTGGAAGAGGACAGCCGCCTCGATGAAGAGGCCTTGCGTCAGCGCATTATTGAACTGGTACAGACTGATTATGAAACCCGCTACGCCCATGTTGGCAAGCAGATGCGCGAAGTCGAGCGCCAGATTATGCTTCAGGTGCTCGATAATCTGTGGAAAGATCATCTGGCCAATATGGATCAGCTGCGTCAGGGTATTGGACTGCGCGCCTATGCACAGAAGAACCCCAAGCAGGAATACAAACGTGAATCGTTTGAGATGTTTGAAGACCTGCTGAACAATATTAAAATTGAAACTGTGCGCTTCCTAAGCCATATCCAGGTCACCAGTGAAGAGGATATGCAAAAGCTCGAAGAGCAGCGTCGCCGTGAGCAGGAAGGGCGTGAATATCAGCATGCTGCGACTGAAAATCTGACTCAAGAGGGTTCGGCGAAAGGTGCCAATGAAGCCGCGGGCAAACCGGCGCAGCCGCAACAGCCGTTGCAGCGTCAGGGTCCCAAGGTAGGCCGCAACGATCCCTGTCCCTGTGGTTCAGGCAAGAAATATAAGCAGTGTCACGGTAAGATTTAACAGTAAAAATAGATTGATTGATAAGGAACAGTAATGGCTACAGGTAGCGGAATATTTCCACAGATGCATCCAGTCCCCGGCTTTAGGTTGGGAACGGCCTGCGCCGGTATAAAAACACCGGGCCGCAAAGACCTTGTAGTCATGGAACTCAGCGAATCAACCTCTGTAGCCGCCGTTTTTACTCAAAATGCCTTTTGCGCGGCACCGGTAACCGTTGCCAAGCAGCATCTACAGTCTGGCGCACCGAGCTACTTATTAATTAATACCGGCAACGCTAATGCAGGCACCGGCGAAATTGGCCTTGCTGATGCGCAACAGAGCTGTGAGGTTTTGGCCGAGCTAACGTCTGTTACCGCGAATACAATACTGCCGTTTTCCACCGGTGTTATTGGCGAACCTCTGCCGATGGAAAAACTGTTGGGGGGTATTCCCCAAGCCGTTGAAGCCCTAAATGAAAATGGTTGGGCCGATGCTGCCGAAGGCATTTTAACCACTGATACCCGTCCCAAGGGATCCAGCCTGCAGTTTAGTTTAGAGGGCAGTACAGACCTGCTGACCATCACCGGTATCACCAAAGGCTCCGGCATGATTAAGCCGAATATGGCCACCATGCTTGGCTTTGTTGCCACCGATGCCCAGGTCGATCCAGAGCTGCTGCATCGCGCACTGCATCTGGTGGCCAATAAATCCTTTAACCGCATCACCGTCGACAGCGATACATCCACCAATGATGCCGTAGTGCTGGCCGCCACCGGTGCCAGCGGGGCTGTGATTGATGAGAGCAACTTCGATCAGTTTGTCGCCCATCTCGAGATAGTCTTTATTGAACTTGCCCAATCGATTATTCGCGACGGTGAAGGAGCCAGTAAATTTGTTAGCGTAGTGGTAGATAGCGCAGTAGATTCAGCGGAAGCGGTAAAGGTTGCCTACTGTATTGCCGAGTCACCACTGGTTAAAACCGCACTGGCCGCCTCGGATGCCAACTGGGGAAGAATTTTAGCCGCCGTCGGTCGCGCCGGTGTCGATAACCTCGATGTTAATAAAGTCTCTATCAGCCTTAATCAGGTTTTGATTGTTGAACAGGGTGGTCGCGCCGCCAGCTATACAGAAAAGGCCGGTGAACAGGCCATGGCCGCGGAAGATATCACTATTCAGGTCTCGCTTAACCGCGGCAGCGCTGCAGAGACCGTATGGACCACCGACCTGACCTATGAATATGTGCGCATCAACGCTGAATACCGCACTTAACTTTATACAGAGTGATGGGCATTGAAATGAAACGTATTCATGTGGTTGCCGCGGTGATAGTCAATGCGGATCAACAGCAAATCTTTATCTCGCGCCGCGCTGATCATCTGCATCAGGGTGGTTTCTGGGAATTCCCCGGCGGCAAAGTTGAAACGGGTGAAAGTGCCGAGTCAGCGCTGGCCCGGGAGCTATTTGAAGAGTTGGATATCCGTGTTGAAGCGGCCGAACCCTATATGCAGGTCGAGCACGACTATCCCGATAAGCAAGTATTTCTCGATATCTGGCAGGTAAATCGTTTTGCAGGCAAGGCACATGGTAAGGAAGGGCAGGAATGTCGCTGGGTGGGTTTGCAGGAGTTACTGACTGAAAAGCCTGAGCGATTATTTCATTTCCCCGCAGCCAATCAGCCGATTTTAGAGCAGCTCGCCAAGACTGGTATCAGTGCTTAGAGCTATTTATCTAAAAGCTATTTATCTAAAAGCTTAGGATCAATAAGCCCCGCCTCTAATAACTCAGCACCCAACTGTTCCGGATCCATTAACTCAGGGTCCAACATCGCCGAGCCTTTAATTGCAAAGCTCTCCTGAGCCCAGCCGCCAAAATCTATCTGTTTGCAGCGATCACTACAGAAAGGGCGGAAGGGAAATTTATCATTCCACTGCACCTTTTTTTTACAGGTTGGGCAGTCAATTGTAGTTACGCCGGTCATGGTAAATATCCGTAATTCTAGTGTTTTGTGTAGTGTTTTGTGTGGTGTTTTGTATAGTTTCTTTAAGAAATGCCTTGGGTTTTTGCCAAGCTTAAAAACTCATTGTTCAATGCCGCAACTCTGGTGGTCACAGCCTCCAGTGGTTGGGCGTTATCAAAGACCCAATCCGCCCGAGATAATTTCTCTTCGCGAGGCATCTGCGCTGCAATTATACGTTTAATTTGCTCTGATTGGTTACCATCGCGAGCACCGGCACGCTCTATCTGTAGTTCCACGGGCAGATCCACCAATAAAACAGTATCTACCAGTTGATGTTGATCAGTCTCATACAGCAGTGGTGACTCCAGAATCACATAGGGGCTAGTCGCCTTTTGTAACTGCTCGACAATCCACTGGCGAATCAATGGATGAAGCAGAGATTCCAACCAGGTTTTTTGTGCAGGATCAGAGAAGATAATAGTGCGTAGCGCAGCGCGATCAAGACTGCCATCCTCTTGAATAATCTCTGAGCCAAACTGCTCCGCGATACTTTTTAGCGCCGGCATGCCCGGTTCAACAACAGCTCGAGATGCGCGATCCGCATCCACCGTAGTAATACCCAACTGGCGAAATGCCTCGGCAACCGTGCTTTTACCACTGCCGATGCCGCCGGTTAAACCAACGATAAAAGCATCTGACTGCAGTAAGTTATTCAATAGAAGGCGCTCTGGTGCTAATGCACGGATCAAGTGGTGGATTTAGTTGCTGTTTAAAAACCAAACAGACCCAAATAATTGTCGAGAATCTTATCACCCCAGATTAACGCAATCCAACCGGCCATCGCCAGAAACGGCCCAAAGGCGATCGGAACCTGACGGTCTTTGGATTTTACAATCACCCCGACTATGCCCACCAGCGCACCGACAAAGGTCGAGAGAATAATAATCAGCGGCAGCATCTGCCAGCCCATCCAAGCCCCCAGAGCGGCCAGCAGCTTAAAGTCACCGTAGCCCATACCCTCTTTGCCAGTGACTAATTTAAATATCCAGAATACCGACCACAGAGATAGATAACCGGCCAGAGCACCGATTACCGCCTCATTAATCGGCACAAAGGTCGAGCTTAGGTTGGCGAACAGTCCGACCCATAAAAGCGGCAGGGTAATCTGATCTGGCAGCAGTTGGTCATGGTAATCAATGCCGGTCAGTGCAATTAGAACCCAGCTAAATAGCAGGCAGTAGGCAGTCATTAATGACAGGCCAAATTGATAGACAATGAAGGCTGTCGCCAGACCGCAGAGCAGTTCTATCAGTGGGTATTGGATTGAAATAGGTGTCGAGCAGGCTGTGCATTTACCGCGTAAAAACACATAGCTAATAACCGGGATATTGTGCCAGGGCTTAATGGGTACCCCGCAGGAAGGGCAGCGCGATGCTGGAACCGCTAGGGTTATCTTTTCTATGGGTTCCGATGGCAGACCGAGAAAGTCTTCTGACTCGCGGCGCCAGTTATTTTTCAGCTGTTCCGGAAAGCGCAGAATAACCACATTGAGAAAGCTGCCAATAATAAGGCCAAAGGGCAGGGCGGCCAGTGCCAGTGCGTAGGGTGATAAGCCAGTATCTAAAAGCATAGGTGATTCACAGATAAGTCATTAGTAGTTTGGGCGCTAGTTTCACTGTCACCGCTAATTAAAGGTATTAAACCACATTACCCAACTGGAATATCGGCAGATACATCGCAATCAACAGACCACCAACCAAAACACCCAGCACCGCCATAATCATCGGCTCCAAAAGACTGGTCAAATTATCCACCGAGTTATCCACCAACTCCTCATAATGGGTGGCAGCCTTCTCCAACATCTCATCCAGCGCACCAGACTCTTCACCAATAGCCGCCATCTGTTGCAGTAAGATAGGAAACATTCCAGTCGACTTGATCGCCTGCTGCAACTGAATACCTGTAGTTACATCATCACGTACTCGCAAGATCGCATCGTGATACAGAGCATTGCCCGCAGCACCGGCCACAGATTCAAGGGCATCCACTATAGGCACACCAGCGGAAAAGGTTGTCGCAAGGGTACGGGAAAAGCGTGCTACCACTGCGTTGTAGACAATACCGCCGACAATCGGAACCTTGAGTGTGTATTTATCCACTGCGTAGGCAAATTTTTCTGATCGAAAGCGCGCCTCTTTAAAGGCATAAATAGCGATAGCAGTAATCACCAGAATAGCCATCCATGAATTCTGTAAGGACTCAGATAAACCCAGTACAAAAAGCGTAAAGGCCGGTAAATCCGCACCAAAACTACTAAACGTCTCGGCAAAAACCGGCACCACTTTAATTAACAAAATAGCCGTAACAATAATCGCCACCACCATAACGGCAATAGGGTAGGTCATGGCCTTTTTGATTTTTGCTTTTAGCTGTTCGGTTTTCTCTTTATAGGTTGCCACCCGATCGAGCATGGTTTCCAGAGCACCAGCAGTCTCACCGGAATCCACCAGACTGCAAAACAGATCATCAAAGTTGCGCGGGCTCTTGCGCAGGGCATTGGCAAAACCGCCGCCGGCGGCAACATCGTCGCGAATCTGAAAAATCAGTTCTTTCATGGTTTCATTTTCGACACCGTCGGCAACAATATCAAAGGACTGCACTAGCGGAACACCAGCCTTCATCATGGTGGCTAACTGTCGTGTAAACAGGGCGATATCTGCGGGGGTGATTTTTTTCCTGCGGCTAAACAGTGGCTTGGGTTTCTTTCTTACTGAGGTCGAAATAATCCCCTGTTTGCGCAACTGACCTTTAGCCAGTGATAGATTGTCGGCGCGCAACTCACCTTCAATTTTTTCACCTTTGCGGTTTTTTCCCTTGTAGACAAATAACTGGGTGTCGGCCACTGTAGCCATAATGTCTTCCTTCCTTTGAACTGATTTAGCTATTAATAGCTAGTCTGTAATAATTAGCCTGTAATAATTAGTCTTTGGTAATTCGATTAGCTTCTTCAATACTTATTAGACCAAGAGCAGCTTTACGTAAAGCCGATGCGCGCAATGGCCTAAATCCTTCCTTGATCGCAGCATCGAGAATATCAAGAGAACTACCGCCTTCCATAATAATTCGCGAGATTGCCGGAGTGATCTTTAGCGTCTCGTAAACACCCACTCGGCCCTTGTAACCGTTGGTGCAGGCAGCGCAGCCCACCGGCTTGTAGACAGTGATCTCCTCGCGAGGAATCCCTATATCATCAAATCCCTCCTCGGTTAGAACATTGTCGGGAATATCCTCAAAGGCCTCACGGCACTGGTGGCAGAGCTTGCGACCCAGACGCTGGGCAATAATCAGATTCACCGAGGTCGCCACATTAAATGAGGGAACCCCCATATTCAGCAATCGGGTCAGAGTTTCAGGGGCGCTGTTAGTGTGCAATGTAGATAGAACCAAGTGACCGGTCTGTGCCGCTTTAATCGAAATCTCTGCGGTTTCCAAATCACGAATCTCACCGACCATCACCACATCCGGATCCTGACGCAAAAATGAGCGCAGCGCCTCGGCAAAGGTCAGGCCCACACGCATATTAATCTGCGTCTGATTAATACCTTCCATATTGATTTCAATCGGATCTTCCGCGGTCGAAATATTACGTTCCGGGGTGTTAAGAATATTTAAACCGGTATACAGAGAAACGGTTTTACCACTACCAGTCGGGCCAGTGACCAGAATCATCCCCTGTGGGCGGGCTAGTGCCTCCATATAGAATTCTTTCTGGTCCTCTTCATAACCCAGCGCATCAATACCCATCTTGGCACTGCTGGGATCGAGAATACGCAGCACAATTTTTTCGCCAAACTGCAGCGGCAAGGTATTCACTCGAAAATCAATCGCCTTATTTTTTGATAACTTAAGTTTTACCCGGCCATCCTGAGGTACGCGGCGCTCGGAAATATCCATTCGCGACATTACCTTAAGGCGAGCCGCTAAACGGGGTGCCAGATTGGCCGGAGGCTTAGACATCTCCTGCAAAATTCCATCAATTCGAAAGCGCACACGATAGGATTTCTCGTAAGGTTCAAAATGGATATCCGAAGCGCCAAGGCGAATTGCATCGAGCAGCATCTTATTAACAAAGCGCACAATTGGCGCATCATCTTCGCCATTATTAGTACCGCTATCAGCCTGATCCTCATCATCCAGAGCTTCCATATCCAGATCGTCGAGATGAACATCGTCGATGGTGCCAAGAGCTTCACCAATATCGCCATCATTGGCGCTCTCAAGCCATTTTTCCAGCGTCTCGTTAATCGCTGAATAGAGTGCCAGCACCGGCTCCACCGCAATACCCGTCTGAAACTGTATCTCGGTTATGGCGCGTTGATTGGTTGGGTCGGCAATCGCCATAAAGAGTCGATTACCCCGCTGCATCAACGGAATAGCCTGATGTTTTCTAAGCAGTTTGGTATCGACCAGATCTTTGGGGAAGCTGTCGGGATTGTGTTTTTCAAGGGCATAGAGCGGAATACCAAACTCTTTTGCCGCGGATTTACCGATCTGTTCAGAGGAGAGAAGATGTTTATCGCAGAGATACTGCACCAGTGAGATTTTGCTGGTCTTGGCCGAGACTGTCGCTTCTTCAAGCACAGTAGCGGCGATTAATTGATCGTCAACCAGACGCTTGGGTAAGCCGTGCAATGCTATATGGGGCATATTCATAGGAGGGTAACCATCCTGTATTTTCGTTACAGGCAAGTCTACTGAGCGCTTTAAATCCATGATGTGCCAAACCCCACATAACCAAAAATATTATGTGAACCAGAGATCACTTTTTTTAAAAACAGTCGGCACCCCATCGCTGGCTATAGTCTCTGTTGTTCTCGCAAAGTCAGTTCGCAAAAAAATAGAAGGGACAATTTGTTCGCAGATTTTTAATTTATTGTTATCAGGTTTCTTACACAGTGCTCGCTGCGAACCGCAAATCAATTTATTTAATTGATTTATTGTGATGATTAATTTGCGAAGAGTTTTAATTTAAGCCTAGTCAAAAAAATGTTGTTGTCGAGAAATTAAAAATAAACAGGTGACAAAAAAAGTCATAAATTGACAGGCAGGGAACAAAAAATGGTTGCGGTAACCTATAGTAAAAACTGACTTTTCATTTAAGTTGTTGAAATAAAACAATAAAAAAATTTTGGCACGCCAATTGCTCAGCTCTACTCGAAAGTTGTAAAAATTATTTTTGCAGTTAACTGGAAGTACTTATTTTTTATAAACGGAGATTGATCATGAATATGAACAGAAAACAAACGGGTTTTACACTTATCGAATTAATGATTGTAGTAGCTATTATTGGTATTTTGGCTGCTGTGGCTTTGCCGGCTTATCAAGATTACACCGTCCGCGCTAAGACTTCTGAAGTAGTTTTGGCTGCATCATCTTGTCGGACCTCTATTACAGAGGCAGTTCAGACTGCAAGTGGCGTTGATGTTAGTGGTATTTTGCCAAATGTATGTGGCACTACAACTAGTAAATATGTCACTTCTCGCTCTGTAAGTGCGAATGGTGTGATAACGGTTGTAGGTAATGCGACTACTTTGGGTGGCGATACATCAGCAACTGCAAATACTATTATTCTAACACCCATTCAAACGGGTACTACCGCTTTGGTTGGTACTACAGATGGCGGTAGTACTATTGCAAGCTGGACCTGTGGGCCGTCTGGCACTAACCCAATGCCTTCTAAATATCTTCCTGGCTCTTGCCAAGGTTAAGCTAACAGCTGTAATGATTTATTAAGGTTAGATAAAACTAAAAAAGGCTCCAATAGGGGCCTTTTTTTATGCCTTTCTCAAACCCTAATCCACCAGCCGCATCGATAAATCCACCGCGCGAATATGCTTAGTTAAACTCCCCGAAGAAATAAAATTAATCGCCCCATGGTTATAGGCGCGCAACTTCTCTTCAGTAATATCACCAGAGACTTCAATCTTGGTCTCGCCCAAGTCAATCGACGACAGTGCTTCAATATCTGCCGGCGAAAAATTATCCAGCATCACAATATCCGCTCTGGCATCGAGAGCCTGATGCAACTCATCAAGGTTTTCCACTTCCACTTCTACCGGTTTTTCCGCTGAAATCTCGCGGGCTTTTTCTATCGCCTGACGAATACCGCCACAGGCGGCAATATGATTTTCCTTAATTAAAAAGGCATCGTATAAACCGATACGATGATTTTGGCAGCCGCCAATGGCTGTGGCGTATTTCTGTGCCAGGCGTAAGCCGGGAATGGTTTTTCTAGTATCGAGGATTTTAATCTGGCTGTTGGGTGCTAGGCCTGCATAATGTCTTGAGACGGTGGCTGTGCCAGAGAGGGTCTGCAAAAAATTTAGCGCGGCGCGTTCGCCGGTTAGCAGTACTCGAGCATTGCCGGTCAGGGTAAAAAGCTTTTGATTGGCTTCGACACTGTCGCCTTCATCAATATGCCATTCAATCACTGTATTTTTATCGAGCTGTGCAAAAACCTCGTCAACCCATGGGCGGCCACAGATAACCGCAGCTTCGCGGCTAATCACCACCGCGGTTGCCTGTTTATCCTCGGGAATTAGCTGCGCGGTGATATCGCCGCCGCCAATATCCTCTGCCAGTGCACGGCTGACACTTAGGGGAATATCACTTTGGATGGCGCTTAAAAGCTCGCTTTTCATAGGGTTCTCATCGGTTGAATAAGAGGGTTTTAGCGTAAATTAAAGCGCGCCATTATATCAGTAATACTGATAAGTAATTTATTGTCGAGATGCTTTTGTCATTGGATTTTTCCAGTTGATCTGTTTCAATACCACACAGACAAGTCTGAATTCACATAAGGATTGTGAGTTATCTCCTGATTGTCTCGCCAAGGGGTTGGCAAGTGTAATGAGCAATGGATTAGTTAAGGGAAATAAACAGCTCGTACAGTCGTTGGGGCAGCTCTGCCAGCAACATCTTTCTGATGCCTTTAAAAAATTCAATGAAGTCTGTTCTTCCAGTCTGGTGGGCTTGGCCGCACGGGCTGAGAGCAATCGTCTACAGACACTCTATCTGGATTCTCAGCGACTGTTGAGAAAGCAGCGCTCTGATATCGAAGCGTCAACAATAGCCACTGTCTTCGATCATTTTACATCCCTGGAAAACCCGCTACTCGCTAGCCAGTCTGATCAGGCTTCCTCTGATAAATCAGCGCAAGCGGATTCTCTATCCCCTGAGTCGGATAGTCTCAAGCTGCTCGGCCATGAAGATCTTGAGGTGATGATTGCGCTGGATAACTGCTCCAGTCGTGTGCGCGAGGAGCTGCGGGCTGAGCTTCATCAGCTGGAGGCAAGGCTAAAATCCCTGCTGGAAAATACCGCGCCAATACAAACTTTGCCAATGTCACCAGATGCCATTCTGGAGGCATTTGTGGCTGCAATTGATGAGGATATGATTGCCCTTGAAGTGCAGTTGGAATTGGTGAGGATATTTGATCAGGCCTGTTTTGATAAGTGCTATGCAGAGATGCTTGGGGTTGCTAACCAGATGCTCGAGGACGCAGGATTTGCTCCTGCTGTGGAGACTGCTGGGGATGAAGAAGGTAATAAAGAGGCTAGTGAAGAGCTTAAAAACGAGCTTAATAACGAGCTTAATAACGAACCTGATAAAAAGACCAGTGAACCAGAGCTCGGAGATAAAGACTCAGACCATAAGCCTTCGGCATTATCAGCGCAGCCTGACAATACAGCTGAGGATGCTCAGGCCACTAGTGGCATTGATGAGGTTAAAGAGGCCGTTGCCCATTATGCCGACGAGCCATCGCCGATGGCCAATAGCCGAATTCAAACTGAGTTATTAGCCAAAATCAGCTCGATGCTGGAAAACGCCGAGCGAGAGTCTGCGCAGGTTGAATCACTCTCCGCGCAAAAAACCTCTACAGCGGATAGCAGCGTTCAAAATAGCACCCAGTCTTCTCAGTCTCAGAAACAGCATTCTAATTCCAAGCACTCCAACTCCAAGCACTCCAACTCCAAGCACTCCAACTCCAAGCACTCCAATTCCAAGCCTTGCATGGATAAGCCGCAGCTGTTGGCAGAGATTAATAAGCATATGAATGATCTGATCACCAACCGCACGGAACTCCTCAGCAATGGGCAGATAACCCGAGAGTTGGCGGCAGCCATAAAGCATTTGGGTGAGGGGGAGAATGGCAGCCGCCTGCATCGCAATGACCAGAGTGTTTTTCAGGTGGTGGAAAATATCTTTTCCAGTTTTGGTCAATCCATGCAAGTGGCGCCAGAGGTGCAGCAGGTGATTAACCGCTGTGAATTGCCGATGTTGAAAATGGCGATTAAAAAACCGCTGATACTCGAGCAGGAAAATCATCCTATCCGTCGTCTGTTTAATGAGATGGCCAAATACGCCATTGGTCTGGAGCAGGGCGACTGCGAAGATAATCAGATCTATCAGCAGATGTTAAAGCTCTCTGAGTCTATGGCTGGCGAGTCATTTGATGAGCAGAATTTACCGGCGATGCTCTCCGAGTTTATGGCTATTGTCGATCGCGATAGGCGCAAAATCTCGACAGCAGAGACCCGCGAGTTGGAGCAGATTGCCGCTCAGGAAAAAGTTAACTGGGCGCGCACTCGGGTTGAAGAGGAAATTACCCGGCGCATAGTGGGTAAAAAACTCTCCGAGGCTGTGGTCGATTTTATTCAGCACAGCTGGTGCATAGTGATGCATATGGCTCACCTGCGCTCGGGCGAGGCGGGTAATGATTGGCTGGTGGCGATTAAAATACTCGAAAATCTGGTGCATCTAGCACGGCGCAGTCCGACTGAGGCGGATACTAAATATCGCCATGAGTTGCTTGCTCATATTGATGCCCGACTCGGGCATATCTCCACCGATGTGGCCCAGCGTGCGCTGCAGGTTAAACAGTTGAGTCAGGCGCTGGGGGTTGCCGAAGCGCCGGCGGTGCAGTCAGCGGTGGTCACTGAGATTGCGCCCTCTTTCAGTAAAAACAGAGCTAGTAAAAACAGAGCCAGTAAAAAGAAATCTGAACCGCTCTCAGAGGTTGATACTAGCAAACTCGGTGAGCAGCAGATGGTTGAGGAAATTAAACGTATTCTGGTCTCGGCGGTAAAGGCAGAATTGCCGGGTAAGAATATTTCTCAGGCAGTGCGCGATGCTGAGACACTGGATAGCAGCGCTCAACGAATCCTTATGGCCCTGCAAAAGGGTTGCTGGATTGAATTGGGCAGTGATATAAAGGCACATAAACGCGGCAAGCTTGCGGGAATTGTCGGGCCATCCTGGAAGTATGTATTTGTCGATAATAAAGGTAAGCTTATTGCCGAGCGTGATAGAGCGCGTTTAGCGCTGGATTTAATGGACGGCAAGGTTACGGTGCTGGATAATTCTCATCTATTCGACAAAGCCATCAAACAGGCAATTACTCAAATCAAAGGATTGCCGGTTGCGAGCTAGCAGATATCTTTAATGCAGATAAAAAACGGCTGGTTGTGCCCAGCCTCGGAAGTGCCATCCCCCAATGTGGACAGTCGGCCAGATATGGCTGATATCAGTTTGTTGGTGATTCACAATATTAGTTTGCCGCCCAACCAGTTTGGCGGCGGGTATATCAGCCAGTTTTTTACTAACTGTCTGGATCCAGACGCAGATCAGTATTTTGCCCAGATATGCGATATGAAAGTCTCGTCCCATCTGTTGATTGATCGCCTTGGCAATATTACTCAGTACGCGCCTTTTACAGCTCGCGCATGGCACGCGGGGGCCTCGCAATTTGATGGTCGTACAAACTGCAATGACTTCTCCATAGGCATTGAAATGGAGGGCGCTGACCATATTGCTTACACTGACGATCAATACCAGGTGCTGGCATCAGTCACCAAAGTACTCAGTGCCCAGTATCCATTGATTACAGCAGATAGAATTGTCGGTCACAGCCATATAGCCCCGGGACGCAAGACCGACCCCGGTGAGGCGTTTGACTGGGACCGTTATAAGCAGAGTTTGGGTTAGAGAGTATTTACCCCAAAGATTACCCCCATAAACACAGAGGTGTGCGGTGCATTTTTTAATTGTTCTGGTGGCAATAATAGCCCTTGAAAGTTACGGCCAGATGGCATTTTTACAGCGTGATGGATGGTTGCAGACATGGCATCAAAAATTGTCTGAGCTGTCGATGTTTCAGCGTTCGTCGATTCTAAAAATGCTGGCCTTTGTGCTGGTGCCAGTGATCGTTTTGTATCTGATTATTTTGCAGCTAAGTACTAGCGGCTACGGTCTATTGGTTTTTGTCCTCGAGCTTGGAGTCTTGCTCTACAGTTTTGGTCGCGGCGATATCAGTGCTCAGATCGAGCTTTTAAAATCGGATATTGAGCGCAATGATTTACAGGCCGCCTACCACGATGCAGCGGTGTTTAATATTGCCCATCGCAGCAGCAGTGCGGAAAGCTCGACGGATCTCTATCAGGAATTAATCGCTGCCTTGCCCTACAGGATTTTTGAGCGCAGATTTGCTGCCGTTTTTTGGTTCTTTATTCTCGGCGCACCGGCGGCACTGGCCTACCGTCTGCTGGCATTGCACGGGGATATGGCGCTTGCTGATGGGGGTGATCAAGAGGGACAGGAAGTAGAGGAACAAGAACTTGCTGCAGAGGATGCTACGGCTGTCGAACCTCAGCCGGACAGCTGTCAATCTACCGCTAGCACCGCACTCTGGTTACTCGAGTGGTTGCCAGTGCGCTTTTTGGCCTTAACTCTGGGTCTGGTCGGTAGCTTTGCCCATGCCACCGAACCCCTTAAAGAATTAATTTTTTGCCCGCGAACCTCAACGGCAGATTTACTTCGACGCTGCGTAACTGGGGCGCTGGGAGATATTTACCGGCCTCAGATCGATGCTGCTGAAGATGGCATTTCTGAGGAGAGTGCGGTCAGTGATAATGCCGCGGGCCTGGCATTGATTAGCGAAATGGTAGCGCTGTTTACCCGCGCAATGATGGGCTGGTTAGTGGTGATTGCGCTGTTGGTTATGCTTAGCTAATTTCGGTTTTGGTCTGCTCACTGGAGTCGTCAGCACTTTTACTCTCACTCGCACTATTCCATGGAGCGACTTTAAACAGCAGCAACATGCCGGGAATTGCCAGCGCGGTGCATAGGTAGAAGAAGTTCTCCCAGCCAACCCCCTCAACAATAATACCGGTCACTGAACTGGCTACGGTGCGCGGCACCGCGGTAAGTGCGGTAAACAGTGCCAGCTGTGTGGCGGCAAAAGCCGGGTGAGTTGAACGCGCGATAAAAGCGACAAAAGCGGCAGTACCAAGACCCACCCCCAGATATTCAAAGCTGATTACCAGACCTAACAGCCACAGCCCTTCACCTATATTGGCCAGCACAGCAAAACCGAGAATAGAGATAATCTGCACCAACCCAAACAACCATAGCGCGCGATTAATGCCTATTTTCAGCATCAGGATTCCGCCGAGAATGCCGCCAATAATCATTGGCCACAGCGCTGCGTGTTTTGCGATAAAGCCAATCTCGGTCAGGCTAAAACCCAGATCCAGATAAAACGGTGTTGCCAGTGCCGTGGCCATGCTGTCGCCGAGCTTGTAGAGCAGCATAAATGCCAGTATCAGCGATGCCTGCCGTATACCCTGACGGCTGAAAAACTCCTGAAAGGGCTCAGCGATGGCTTTCTGTAGTGTGGTCGGGTGGCGCACATGAGCCTTGGGTTCGGCAATGCTGATGGTCAGACCTATGCCGACAAACATAAAGGCTGCGGTAATCGTAAATACCTGCTGCCAGGGTAGGGTGTCTGCCAGTATTAGTGACAGTGAACCGGGAATCAGGCCGGCAATACGGTAGGCGTTGACATGGATGGAGTTGCCCAGCCCAAGCTCCTGATCTGGCAGTATCTGCCGACGGTAGGCATCGAGAACAATATCCTGAGTGGCGCTGAGAAAAGCGATTGCCAGACACAGCCAGGCAATAGTCCAGATCTGTGTGGTCGGGTCAAAAAAGCCGAGCGCAGCGATGGCCAGAACCAGTAATATCTGGGTGGCGAACATCCAGCTGCGGCGCAGGCCAAATTTGTGGGAAAAGAGTGATAGCTGGTAGCGGTCGAGCAGCGGCGACCAGAGAAATTTCCAGGTGTAGGGCAGGCCGATCAGTGCAAAAAAGCCAATTTCCTTGAGGCCTACACCCTCGGTGCGCAGCCATGCGGGTACTAGCGAGATCAATAAATACAGCGGCATACCCGAGGCAAAGCCGGTAAAGATACAGATCAGCATACGCCGGTTTAGAAGCGCATCCTTAATAAAAGCTAGGTTTTTTCGAAACATTGGAGTCCTTTAGTAGGCAGCATTTTATGGTTGCCAATTAAATTTTTTCAGGCTGACCCGATTATTGTTTAACACCACGCCCTCTTCCTGAAGTCGCGCCTTCTGCAATTTAAAGCTAGGGCTGTCTTCCGGGAGGCTGATCTTTCCCGCTGCGTTGATCACTCGATGCCAGGGCAGTTCTGTGCCTTTGGGCAGGTTGCCGAGAATACGCCCGACCATTCGCGCTGCTCTTGGCAATCCTGCCAGTGCCGCGACCTGTCCATAGGTGACAACGGTGCCTGGGGGTATGGAAGCCAAAACCATATAGACTCTTGTTTCCATGCTGGGTTCTTCCGAACTAGGTGTTTCCAAGCTAGGTTCTTCCCCGGTAGGCTTGCTTAAGCCATTATTTTTCATGGCGTAAGACTACGCTATTCAGACTACTGTTGAAATAGTCAAAATGACCCCAATCTAGTAACTCAAACCAAAAGAGAAATTCACTGTGCGCTACCTGTTTTTGATCTT
>Ga0209094_1001047_pt1 | contig 17297 bp, 24 predicted proteins | sample COGITO_mtgs_1004_2_FD_184790 | JGI IMG/M metagenome (GOLD analysis project Ga0209094, IMG submission 184790) | Pelagic marine microbial communities from North Sea - COGITO_mtgs_100430 (SPAdes) (version 2) | ecosystem: Environmental > Aquatic > Marine > Epipelagic ...
TCATAAAATAATAATTGACAAGCAAACTTATCATGTTATAAAAATACAAGATGTAGTAGTTGTTTTATGAGATTAGCAGCTGGTGACATTAAAGAATTAAATTTATTAAAACACTATAGAATAATTAGAAAGTGGGCATGTAAAAATAACAACTTAACTGACGCTGATTTAGAAGTTTTAATTTATTTAGACTGTATGGATCTTTTTAGTAAATATGATTTTGAGCAAGGTGTTTATTCTTATAGTTGGGACAATAGAAGATGGAGTAGATTATTAAAAGACGATTGGATAACAGTGTGGAGACATAGAAACAGAACTACACAAAAATATAATATATATAAAGTATCATTTAAATGTAAACAACTTATAATGAGAATTTATAGAATTATGCTGGGCCAAGACGACATACCAACAAGTGCTAGAAGAAATAAATTAATAGCTGGAGACACATATACAGACAAAGTAATGACACAAGCTATATATAATGTAAATAAAGACAAAAATAGATAACATGGGATTATTTAGTAGAAGAAACAGAACTAGAAAAGATGCTTCTAGAGCTATACGTAGTATTACAGGTGGATTAATGGGTGGTAACTCACAACAAAATTACCAAGACGATATTATGTCTAGTTTAGAAAATATTAGCGAGCAACTAGGTAGTATTGGTGCAACAAGCGCAGCAAGTTCTAGTATTCAAACACCAAACGTGGTTAATGACGTTAATGATACTGCTAGCGCTACAATGATAGATCCAACAGAGGTTCAAGAATCTATGATGGGTGATAACAACCCTGCTTCTGTGTCTAGTGCTTTGTTAAAAAGATACAAAGGAAGCTGTAAAATGAAACTAAAAAATAAATAAAAATAAATATTATGTCACATCACGGAAAATATGATCCTTCAATGGAAAAATTAAAACCTGGAACTAAAGTAGGTATAGTAGGTGAGTCTCACGTTTGGGACGGACCATTAAACCAAGAAGGTAGAGCTCATGGCGTAGGATCAAGCTCAGGTATAACTGGTATGGAAATACTAAAAGCACCTACAATGTATAAGGCTGAGCCTATATCTACAATAGCTAAAGTTTTTAAATAAATGAAATCTCCATTTTATAAAGAAGGATTTCCTGAAATTAAACCAGAGAACAAAGGTAAATTTACAGCATGGGCTAAAAAGAACGGTTTTAAAGACGCTTGTTCTGCCGCATCCTCTGTAATGTCTAAAAAAGATAACTACAGCGAAGAAGTAGTTAAAATGGCTAATTATGCAAATAACTTTGGTTGTAAAAACAAATAAATATGAGTTCACCATTTCAAAAAGTATTTACTGAGAAAAAAACAAAAGCTACGTCACCTGTACTTAATAGTTACGAAAGAGGTGGTGTTGGTGATATTTATGTATCCAACGTAGCTTCTATTCAAAAAGCTGTTGGCTCTGTTCAAAACGCTATAAACTCTTATATAAACGAAGACAGCCAACATAAAGCTGATAGATTAGCTGATAGAGTTACTAGAAGAGAAAATAGATTTAGTCATGATAAAACTACATATAATAAAGACGGATCTATAAATAAAAAAGGTGATGAAGATAAGGCTTATTATAATAAAACTATTAATATAGCAGGTAGAGCAGCAGATGCTCAAATAGAAGCTAATAAAAAAGCTACAAAAAAACAAACGATGCTAGAAAAACAATTAGAAATATTTAAAAATAAAAATAAATAAAATGGCACACAAAGGACATTACGGAGAATACACAGGTAACGCAAGACATTCAAAAGTGACAGCTTCTAATTACAAAGCAACTAAAAAAGATGACGAAGCTCACATGACATATCTTAAAGAAGATATTAAATATGATAACAAGCATGGTCACAGTGATAAAAATATGACAGCTGATGAAAAACATATTTCAAAATTAGCTGGAGACTTAAAATACGATAACAAAAAATTTAAAAAATAAAACTATGGATTACGGATCACCAGCAGAAAACCAAAACAAAGGCTACGCTAAACAAGAAAAAAAAGACTTATTAAACGATAACCCTATAGCTAAAGATGCTAGCGGAGGAAGATCATGGATGTCTAAGCACTCACAATCAGGAGGATCACCAGCTTTAAAACACCACGGAGCTCCAATGAAAATGGACGAAATGTATAATGGAAAACCTGGCATTCAAAAAAAAGACTTTGATCAATTTAAAAAATAACAGTAGAGAACTGTATAAAACTCAAAAACAACAACCACGTCAAATAATTAAAAACAAACAAAATGGCAAAATGGATTAATTTCCCAGTAACGGGAGGATTTAACAACGCGGCACCACCAGTAGCAGACGCAACTGTGGATGGCGACAATTTATTACTAGCAGATAACATTATATCTGTTTCAGTAGCAACAGTAGGAGCAGGAGCAACAGCACAAATGACAGCTACTCTTCAATTAAAAGGATTAGCAACACAAGATACTTGTGTTATAGGTATTGGAAGTAGCCCTACTTTAACTTATAGAGGTAATGCTCCAGCGGTAGTAACACCAGCTAGAATTAAAGAAGCTATCAACAAAGCTATAACAGCTAACCCAGGTGGAGTAAAATCTACTGTAAGTTTACCACAAGATTCAGCGATTAATGCTCCTTACTCTTTCGGTAACACGTTATATTTTAAAAGCTTCGTAGTAAGCTAATGAAAAAATCAATAGGTTTTGGAGATACTGTAGAGAAATTTACAAGAAAAACTGGAATCAAAAGATTAGTTGATAATGTATCAAAAGGTTTAAACATTCCCTGCGGTTGTCAAAGTCGTAGGGATGCTTTAAACAAAATATTACCTTATAAAAAATAATATGGCTTTTAAACTAAATAACCCTCCTTATAAAATAGATAATACTCCTATTTATCATGTTGATATGGAAGAAGGTGTTATGGGTAAAGCTAATAACAATGGTACTATAATTGTAAATAAAGATTTAGACCCAAGCCAAATAGACGACGTTGTTGCTCATGAAAAAATACACATAGAGCAAATGGAGCGTGGTGACTTAGACTATGACAATGAAAACGTTTATTGGAAAGGCAAAACATATTCAAGAGCTGATATGGCAGAAGGCGCTAAAGACTTACCATGGGAAGCTGAAGCATATAAAAGATCATAATGAGTAAAAAGAAATTTAACCAAACTAAAGTCGGTGCATTTTTAAGTAAAGCTGCCCCAGGTATTTTAGATCTAGCAGGTGATGTATTACCTGATGCTGGAGTTTTAGGTTTAGTAAAAAATTTAATACATAAAGATCCTGTGCTACCTGCAGAGGATAAAGAAAAAGCATTAAAATTATTAGAACAAGATATGATTGAAATGCAAGAGGTAAGTAAACGTTGGGAAAGTGATATGAAGTCAGACTCATGGCTTAGTAAAAACACAAGACCAATGTCTTTAATATTTTTATCTGTAATGACAATTGCTTTTATATGGGTTGATAGCCACGAAGCATTATCATTTACAGTAGAACAAGAGTGGATAGGTTTATTAAAAACTCTAACAACAACAGTCTACGTAGCTTATTTTGGTTCACGAGGCGCAGAAAAATTTAAATCAATAAGTAAAAAATAAAAAAAATGGGTAAATTTCCAATAAGTGATGGCATAGCTGGTAAAGCAATGCGTTCAACAGGTTTAGTAGGAACTCCAGATGGTAAACCAGCTTGGATTTTTGAAAACCAAACAGGTGTTTTAGGTAATAACTTAAACAGTTCTGTATTATACATGGGTGTTACAGGTAACATAAACGTTATTGTAGCAGGAACAAGTTTAGCTTCTGCTAGAACATTAAGCTTAAGTTCTGGCGGTACTTTATATACTACTTTACCCGCAGCTACCACAACATGTTCTAACAATATGGCCCAAGGTTTAACTGTAGCTATAACTCAAGCAGGTGGCGTTATACAATCTTTAGCTATTGTAGCTGCTGGATCTGGTTATAACCCTGGAGATATAATAACAGTAGTTGAAGCAGGTAGAGCTGTTGGAGCGGTAGATGCTAAAGCAGTAATAACAGCTGTAAACGATGGTGTGCCAGTTGCTGCGCAAGCAATAACTTTTGAAAGCGTACAAGCTGGATCATTTTTACCAGTAGCTGTAGATTTTATAACAGCGCTAGGTGCTGGTGTAACTGAGGCTGATGTTATTATATGTAAATAAGTAATATACAAGTAACTATATAAGTAAGAGTAAATTAACAATTAAATTAAATTAAATGAAAAAATCAGAAGAAACAGTAAAAGCAATGATTACTGAAGAACAGTTAAAATTATTGCAAGAACAACAAGGTAAATTAAATGAAATGCTTAGAACAGTAGGTGTTCTTGAGGTGCAAAAAAGTAATGTATCAAAAGAAATCGAAGCTTTAAGTAAAGAAATTGATTCTACTAAAAAAGAATTAGAAGAAGAGTACGGTCAAATTAACATCAATCTACAAGATGGAAGTTACGAAGACATAGTAGAAGAAGATGCAAAATAATATTAGAAAAATTAGCATTGGATCAGACTATAAAAATGACGCAATGCATTACGCTATTGGTCAACAAGTTTATGGTGGTCATGAAATTTCTCATATACTATTTGAAGATGCTGACAATTCTTATAATATATACATCAAAAAAAACAACGAGGTATTGCCATGGAAAAAATTTAATTCTAACATGGCAATATCAGTTGAATATGATTTAGAGTATTAATGAAAAGTTTATATGATTTTATTATACAACCCTTAGGGGATAAGTATAATAACACAGTTAAAATAAGTGGTGTTGATATAGTTGTTAACACTAAAATAGAAAACTGGAAATTTGTAAATAGATTAGCTGTAGTTATTGAAACACCTTTGGCTTTTACTACAAAAGTAAAAAAAGGTGATGTTATAGTTATACATCAAAATGTATTTAGAACTTTTTATGATATGAAAGGTCAAAAGAAAAAAAGCAGATCTTATTTTAAAGATGATCTTTATTTTTGCGCTATTGATCAAATATATTTATATAAAAACTCTGACGGTTGGAATAGTTTTGGTGATAGGTGTTTTATAAAACCTATAAAAAGCAAAGACGATCTAACGTTAGATAAAGAAGCAAGTCTTATTGGTATATTAAAATATGGCAATAGTTCCTTAAACAAGCTTAAAATCAATCCTGGAGACTTAGTAGGTTACACACCTAACGGTGAATGGGAATTTTTAGTAGAAAAGGAAAGACTATATTGTATGAAATCAAATGATATTGTTATAAAGTATGAAAACGAAGGAAACGAAGTTGAATATAATCCAAGCTGGGCAAGTAGCAGTTGAGGAATTAATTAAGGTTGCAAAAGAACCTATAGTAGATTCAGACGATGATATATCAGCTGACAGACTTAAAAATGCAGCAGCTACAAAAAAACTAGCTATATTTGATGCTTTTGAAATACATAATCGTATTATAGAAGAACAAAACATGTTAGATGAAAAACCTAAAGAAGTTAAAAAAGAAACTACGTTTCGTGGTTTTGCTGAAGGAAGATCTAAATAATGTACGAGCAAACTTTATATAAAATATTACCTGATTATATTAAACCTAAGATTCTTAAACGAATGAACAGGTATAATAAATGGGAGTACGGATATAACGATGATCATGATATGATTGTTATATCTAAAACTGGACAAATTGGAGATATTTATGAGATACAAAATCTTAAAATAGCTTTGCCTAAACAAAACAATGTTCATAAGTTTGAAGAAAACAAATGGACTAGATTTGATTATCCTAAAGTATTAAGTAAAATAAAAACAGTATTTGATTGGAGAGAATACCCTGAAGATTTTAAAGAACAGTGGTATGACTATATTGATATTGAGTTTAAAAGGCGTGAAGAAGGTTTTTGGTATATAAACAAAGATAAACCTATATTTATAACTGGTACTCATTACATGTATTTACAATGGTCAAAAATTGATGTTGGCCAACCAGACTTTAGAGAATCAAATAGATTATTTTTTATATTTTGGGAAGCTTGCAGAGCAGATGACAGAAGCTACGGTATGTGTTATTTAAAAAACAGACGATCTGGATTTTCATTTATGGCATCTGGTGAAACTGTTAACATGGCTACAATATCAACCGATGCGCGTTTTGGTATATTATCAAAGTCAGGTGCTGATGCTAAAAAAATGTTTACAGATAAGGTAGTACCAATATCAGTAAACTATCCTTTCTTTTTTAAACCAATACAAGACGGTATGGATCGACCTAAAACAGAGCTAGCATATCGTGTGCCAGCTTCTAAGTTTACAAGAAGATCTATAGTTTCTACAGACAAACAAGAGGATATAACAGGACTTGATACAACTATTGATTGGAAAAACACTGGTGACAACGCTTATGATGGTGAAAAACTAAGATTATTAGTACATGATGAAAGTGGTAAATGGGAAAGACCTAATGATATACAAAACAACTGGCGTGTTACTAAAACAACATTAAGGCTAGGTTCTAGAATTATTGGTAAGTGTATGATGGGATCAACATCAAACGCTTTAGACAAAGGTGGTAGAAACTTTAAAAAATTATACGATGACTCAGACGTTACAAAAAGAAATGCCAATGGACAAACTCGTTCAGGATTATATTCTTTGTTCATTCCTATGGAGTGGAATTACGAGGGATACATTGATTCTTATGGTTACCCTGTCTTCGAAACCCCATCAAAAAAAGTGTATGGACCTCATGGAACGCCAATCAAAATTGGGGTTATTGAATACTGGAATAATGAAGTAGAAGGTCTTAAAGACGATCAAGACGGTTTAAACGAATTTTATAGACAGTTTCCTCGCACAACTAAACACGCGTTTAGAGATGAATCTAAAATGTCTTTATTTAATTTAACTAAGATTTATCAACAAATAGATTTTAATGAAGATTTAAAAAATTCACTGTCAGTTACGCAAGGTAATTTTCAATGGGAAAACGGAGAGAAAGATACTAGAGTTATATTTGCGCCAAGTAAACAAGGTAGGTTTTTTATAACATGGGTGCCACCATTACAGTTACAAAACAAAAGATTTATAAAGAACGGTGTTAATTACCCTGGTAACGAGCACTGTGGTGCTTTTGGTTGCGATCCATATGATATATCAGGTACAGTTGACGGTAAAGGTTCTAATGGAGCTTTACACGGTTTAACTAAATTTAGCATGGAAGAAGTTCCACCAAATCATTTTTTCTTAGAATATATCGCTCGTCCACAAACAGCTGAAATATTTTTTGAAGACGTACTTATGGCCTGTGTATTTTATGGTATGCCAATATTAGCAGAGAACAACAAACCTAGGTTACTTTATTATTTTAAACGTAGAGGTTATAGAGGTTTTTCTATGAATAGACCTGACAAAAAAAGAAACAAATTATCTGTAACTGAAAGAGAAATAGGTGGTATACCTAATTCTAGCGAAGATATAAAACAAGCTCACGCTTCTGCTATAGAAACTTATATAGAGCATTTTGTAGGGTTAAAAGAAACAGGTTATGGAGACGTATATTTTCAAAGAACTTTAGAAGATTGGGCTCGATTTAATATAAACAATAGAACAACACATGATGCGTCTATTAGTTCTGGTTTAGCTTTAATGGCTTGTAATAAACATAGGTATTTACCTGTTAATAAAATTGAATTAAAACCAGTTGATCTTGGAATAAAAAGATACGACAACAAAGGAACTTTATCAAAAATTATAAATTAATGAATATATATACTAATACCAATAGTGCTTTCCCTAGTCAAGTAGTGAGTGATGCTGAAAAAGCAAGTATTGAATATGGAAGTCAAGTTGCTATGGCAATTGAGTACGAGTGGTTTCGCTCAGGAAGAACTACAGGTAATAGATATTTAACTAATTGGAATCAATTTCACCAATTGAGACTGTATGCTCGTGGAGAACAAAGCGTACAAAAATACAAAGATGAGTTGTCTATAAATGGCGATTTGTCTTATCTTAATTTAGACTGGCAACCAGTACCTATATTATCTAAATTTGTTGATATAGTTGTAAACGGTATATCGGCTAAAAGCTATGACATTAAAGCATACGCGCAAGATCCTGAATCTGTAAAAGCTAGAACAGAGTACGCTTCTAAAATACAAGAAGATATGTTAGCTAGAGAATATCTTGATTCTTTAAAAGACAGTTTAGGTATAAGTTTATATCAAAGTATAGATCCTACTAATCTACCTGAATCACCAGAAGAACTAGAACTACACATGCAGCTTAGTTATAAGCAATCAATTGAAATAGCAGAAGAAGAAGCTATATCATCTGTATTAGCGCAGAATAAGTATGATTTAGTTAGACGTAGATTAAATATGGACTTAACAGTTTGCGGTATCGCTGCTGCTAAAACAAATTTTAATACTGCCGAAGGAATTACTGTTGATTATGTAGATCCTGCTTACTTAGTTTATTCTTACACAGAAGATCCAAATTTTGAGGATATATATTATGTTGGTGAGATAAAGTCTATAACAATACCAGAACTTAAAAAAGAGTTTCCAGGCATTAGCAAGGAAGAATTAGAACGTATACAAAAAACTCCAGGCAACAGATCCTATATTACTGGTTGGGGTGGTTATGATGAAAACACCGTTCAGGTTTTATATTTTGATTATAAAACATATTCTAATCAAGTATTTAAAATAAAACAAACTGATCAAGGGTTAATGAAAGCTTTAGAAAAAGATGATTCGTTTAATCCACCCGAAAATGATAGCTTTGAAAGAGTATCAAGATCTATTGAAGTACTGTACAGTGGTGCTAAAGTTTTAGGTACTGATACAATGCTTAAATGGGAACTTGCAGAGAACATGTCAAGACCTTTAGCTGATACTACAAAAGTAGAAATGAATTATTCTATATGCGCGCCTAGAATATACAAAGGACGTATAGAATCACTTGTAAGTAAATGTATAGGTTTTGCTGACATGATTCAGCTAACACATTTAAAGTTACAACAAGTAATGTCTAAAATGGTACCAGATGGTGTTTATTTAGATATGGATGGTTTAGCAGAGGTCGATTTAGGTAATGGTACAAACTATAATCCAGCAGAAGCACTAAACATGTACTTCCAAACTGGTAGTATTGTTGGTAGATCGTTAACACAAGACGGTGACTTTAATCAAGGTAAAGTGCCTATTCAAGAATTAAGTTCTAGCTCTGGTCAAGGTAAAATACAAAGTTTAATACAAACTTATCAGTATTATTTACAAATGATACGTGACGTAACCGGACTTAACGAAGCTAGAGATGGTAGTACACCAGACAAACAAACGTTAGTAGGATTACAAAAAATAGCTGCTAACGCTTCAAACACTGCCACTAGGCATATAAAGCAAGCTAGCTTATATGTAACTTTAAGGATAGCAGAAAATATAGCTTTAAAAATAGCAGATGCGTTACAGTTTCCACTTACAGCTGAATCTTTAGTAAATAACATATCTAATTACAATGTTAATACGTTGACAGAGATAAGTAATTTAAACTTACATGATTTTGGTATATTCTTAGAACTAGAACCAGATGAAGAAGAGCAACAACAATTAGAGCAAAACATACAAGTTGCTTTACAGCAAGGTGGTATTGATTTAGAAGATGCTATAGATTTAAGACAAATTAAAAATCTTAAGTTAGCTAATCAAATGCTTAAAATTAAGCGTAAGAAAAAAGATAGAGAAGAGCAACAAAACGCTATGCAGCAATCACAAGCTCAAGCAAACGCTCAAGCTGATGCTGCTGAAAAAATTGCAATGTCTGAAGTTCAAAAACAAGAAGCTATATCAGGTTCTAAAGTACAATTTGAACAAGCTAATAATCAAATGGAAATACAGCGTATGCAAATTGCTGCTCAAATAAAGCAACAACAAATGCAACTGCAACATAAGTTTGATATGCAGTTAAAACAAATGGACATGAAAGCTACTAGTGAAAAAGAAGCTGAAATAGAAGATCGCAAAGATAAACGTATTAAACTAGAAGGTACGCAACAAAGTCAAATGATAGATCAAAGACAAAATGATTTATTACCAATAAATTTTGAAGAACAAGACGGGGCAGCAATGATGCCTAACGTCTAATTATTAATTATTTAATTATATTATATTATGTCAGAAGTAAAAACAAATGAACCTGTTAAACAGGAAGGTGACTTTAAAATAAAGTCTAAACCTACAAAACCTAAACAATTAGGTAACAAAAAACAAGAAATTAAAAAAGTTAATCTTAAAGAACCATTAGTAGAAATACCAAATGATGTTATTAAGGTTACAATACCTAACGAACCAGTTAAAAAAGAAACAGATGCCATTCAAATCGGAGAAGCAAAGGAAGTACCTGTGGAAGAACCATCCGGAGATAGCGCAGAGGTGGGAGAACCTATACAAGAGTCCAACGAGAATGTTGAAGGGTTTTCTCCAATCAAAGAAGTAACTGAAGAAGAAGTAAAAAAAGTAACAAAAGAAGCTAAAGAAGCTATAAGAGATGAAAAAGTATTAGGCAAAGCTTTACCTGAAAATATTGAAAAGCTAGTTACTTTTATGGAAGAAACTGGTGGAACTATAGAAGATTACACAAGATTAAATGCTGATTATAGTAATATAGATGATACAGCTTTATTAAAAGAATACTACAGAAAAACTAAACCACATTTAGATTCTGAAGAAATAGATTTTATAATGGAAGACAACTTCGATTATGATACAGATCTTGACGAAGAGCGTGACGTCAAAAAGAAAAAACTCGCTAAAAAAGAAGAGATTGCAAAAGCAAAAAACTTTTTAGAGGAAACGAAAAAGAAATATTACGACGAAATCAAGTTGAGACCCGGCGTAACTCAGGACCAACAAAAAGCTATGGACTTTTTCAATCGCTACAATGAACAGCAGAAACAAGCTGAGCAACAACATGATGTATTTCAAAAAAATACTAAAGAACTTTTTAATCAAGATTTCGAAGGTTTCGATATCAAAGTTGGTGAAAAAAGATTTAAGTATAATATAAAAGATGTAGATAAGGTTGCTGAAAACCAATCAAATATTAACAACCTGGTTAAGAAGTTCTTAGACAAAGATGGTAATGTTAATGACGCGGCTGGTTATCACAAAGCTATATATGCTGCTGACAATGTCGATAGGATCGCAACTCATTTTTATGAGCAAGGAAAAGCTGATGCAGTTAAAGACGTGGTGAATAAGTCTAAAAACTTATCACCTATAAAAGCTAGATCACAACAAGGTGAAGTTTTTATAAATGGATTAAAGGTTAAAGCAATTTCTGGTGCTGATTCTTCAAAACTGAAAATTAAAACAAAAAAATTTAACAATTAAAAATTAAACAATTATGAGTTTATCTCCACAATTTGGTTCTATTGTACCAAGTCCGATTCAGACTCCATCTCCTTCTGCTTATTTAGCATTTAATGGTGGGGCAAATGACTTTGCGCAACAATATTTACCAGAAATTTACGAACAAGAAGTAGAGCGTTATGGAAACAGAACGTTATCTGGCTTTTTAAGAATGGTTGGCGCTGAAATGCCAATGACAAGTGATCAAGTAATTTGGTCAGAACAAAACAGACTACATATATCTTACGACGCATGTACTGTAGTCGCTACAGGTGCTAATAACGCTGCAACAGTAACACCTACGGTTGCTGGAGTATCAGTTGTTGTGTCTGTTAACGATACGGTAGTTCTTTTAGATCCAGTTTCTGGAGCTGAAGCTAAAGGTATTGTAATATCTTCAACACCTGGCCCTATAGCTGGTGGTGGTCTTTTTGTAGTACAACCTTTCGCTAATGCTACTTTTGCCGCTCAAGGAATTGGTGCTACTGGAGTTAAAGTATTTGTATACGGTTCTGATTACACCAAAGGAACAACTATTGGTGCAGGAGTAGGAAACTCTGCCGCTAGAGTATCTGTTGATCCTTCTTTCACGCAATTTTCTAACTCACCAGTTATTATTAGAGATCAGTACGTAGTTACTGGATCTGATATGGCTCAAATAGGTTGGGTTGAAGTTGCTACTGAAGATGGTGCTTCTGGATACCTTTGGTATTTAAAAGCTGAATCTGAAACTAGATTACGTTTCGAAGATTACTTAGAAATGGCAATGGTTGAAGGTGAATTAAACGTAAACGCTGCTGCTGCTGCAAACTACGTACAAGCTAACTTACCAGGTACACAAGGTTTATTTGCTGCTATTAGAGCAAGAGGAAACGTAGAAGTAGGATTTACTGCTGCTGCTGGACTTGATAACTTTGATGCAATACTTAAAAACCTAGATACTCAAGGAGCTATTGAAGAAAACATGTTATTCTTACAGAGACAAACATCTCTTGATTTTGACGATATGTTAGCTTCTATCTCTGGCGGATTTGCTGGTGGTACTGCTTTCGGTTTATTCGAAAATTCAGAAGAAATGGCACTTAACTTAGGTTTCTCTGGTTTTAGAAGAGGTTCTTATGACTTCTACAAAACTGACTGGAAATACTTAAACGATGCTTCTACAAGAGGCGCTATCGTTGGTGTTAATTCAATCGAAGGTGTATTAGTTCCTGCTGGAACATCTACAGTTTATGATCAAATCTTAGGTACTAACATTAGAAGACCTTTCTTACACGTAAGATATAGAGCTTCTCAAGGTGACGACAGAAGAATGAAATCATGGTTAACTGGTGGTGCTGGTGGAGCAATGACTTCTACGCTTGATGCAATGCAAGTTAACTTCCTATCAGAAAGATGTTTAGTAACGCAAGCTGCTAACAACTTTGTATTATTCCAAGGAATCTAATTGATTCAACAAATGTAATTCTTACCCTCGTTGTATTGACGGGGGTAATTATTACTTTTATAAACTATTTAATTATATTATATTATGGCTAAAAAAGCTAAAGCAGAAACTATTGAGGTTGCACCTCAACCGGTAGCTACAAAAGTAGCACCACCAGCTAAACTAAGCTGGGAAATAAAAGATAGAATTTATTATTTAAAAGGAAACAAATCTCCTTTAACTTTAACAATACCCGGTAAGCATACTAAAAAACACGCTTTGTTATACTTTGATGAAAGTACAGGTAAGCAAAGAGAATTAAAATATGCTACAAATCAAGATTCACCTCTTGTAGATGAACAAAAAGGTGAATGCACGATGGGTCATATTATTTTTAGAGATGGATTTTTAAGAGTTCCTAAAAATATGCAAAACCTGCAAAAACTACTTTCATTATATCACCCTTTAAGAAATAGAATATACGAAGAGTATAGCGCTGTTGAAGAAGCTATAGATGAATTAGAAGATTTAGATTTACAGATTGATGCTATGAATGCTGCGCGTTCGATAGATATTGATCATGCTGAGGCTATATTAAGAGTAGAAAAAGGTTCTGAAGTAAATAGTATGAGTTCTAAAGAAATTAAAAGAGATTTATTATTGTTTGCAAAAGAAAACGCTTCTATGTTTATTAGCTTAGCTAATGATGAAAACGTACAGCTTAGAAATTTTGCAATAAAAGCTCGTGAAGCTGGAATAATAAAATTATCTGGAGATCAAAGAACTTTCACATGGGGAACAAATAACAGAAAGTTAATGAATGTTCCGTTTGATGAAAACCCTTATTCAGCATTTGCTGCGTTTTTAAAAACGGATGAAGGTGTTGAAATTTACAAATCTATAGATAAAAAGCTATAAAAACAAGTGATACTATATATAGGCGGTTACGGCCGCCTTTTTAGTATATTAAAATAAATATAAATGGTAAATATAAATACAGTATATACAACAGTCTTGTACATATTAAACAAAGAACAAAGAGGTTATGTAACTCCAGCGGAGTTTAATAGCTTAGCTGCTTTAGTTCAAGATGAGATTTTTCAATCATATTTTCCAGATGGTAACCAACTAAATAGGTTTAATCAAAATAATCAACAAAATGATACAGAGTTTTTTAACATGTTTAAAGACACTGCTTATAAACTATATCCTTTTGAAAAAACAGCTTTGTTTACTTATAACGCAGGTGCTGGTATCCTAGGTTGGGAATACACAGGCGCTGGAACTATATTTAAGTTAGGCGAAATAATATCTACATACAATACAACAAATCCTCAGTATGATTCTATTACTGAGCTAGCTAGTCAAAGTGACTTTTCTAAGATCACAAGATCTACGTTGACAGCTCCAACTATGCAATATCCTTTATGCACGACAGGCACAGGGCCAAATAATTCTGTACTTATAAAAGTTAGTCCTCAGCCAAACGTTTTAAGCGTAAACGCTTTGTTTACACCAGTAGCACCAGAGTGGAAGTTTACTACTGGTAACCTAGGTCAATACATATACTCTAACACATCAGTAAACTTTGAATTAGATATATCAGAGCAAACAAACTTAATAATAGGTATATTAAAATACTGTGGATTAATAATAAACGATCCAACAATAATACAGTCAGCCGCTGCAGAAGCTCAAGAGACAGAACAAAACATAAAATCTTAATAAAAAATGGCATTAATAACAGAAACTAATCAACAATATTATCAAGGCGCACAAGGCTTTAGAGGTACTGGTAATGCTCTTACTATTACAACAACTTTTGATACTGATTTAGTTTTTGGTAGCTATGATCCAGCGATTGCAGACTACTCTTTAAATAACTTTAAAATATACACTAGTACTACAGGTTTTCCAGGAAGCTGGAGTGAATATCTTTCAGTGTACACTGTTGTTAACAATCAAATAACATTTAACACAGCTCCTTTTCCTGCTAATAATTTATTTATAGTTGTTCAGTTAAAAACATTAGATGGTGGTCAGTATGCTAGTAGTATAACAGAAGAAGCAATAGGCGATGCTGTTGAAGAAAATTACGGCACATATCAATACGTTAAATTAAAAGACATTATAGATAACTATATGGTTGGTTATGTAGGTGATGGTAAAATAATACAAAACGCTAAAAAATCTGATGTGTTGTTTTTCGCTAAAAGATCTTTACAAGAATTTAGTTATGATACTTTAAAAAGTATCAAATCGCAAGAGCTTACAATACCAGCAAGCTTGTCTTTAGTTATACCTCAAGATTATGTTAATTATGTAGCGTTGTCATGGATAGATTCACACGGTATTAAAAGACCTATATATCCAAACAACAACCTGACTATAAATCCTTATGAAAAATTACTACAAGACGAGAGAGGTATACCTACTCAAGACACTTTTGGTGAAGACTTAGAAGGAACATCAATAACAGTGGAAAGATGGGGAGAAACAAATCCTAATAGATTATTAAATAATGAAGCGTTGTCAGAAATAGATAATTTAGCTTACGATGTTTATGGTAATGATTTTGGTTCAGGACCTTGGAACTGGGGAAGACTATACGGTTTAGACCCTCAGTATTCTAATGTAAACGGTTGGTTTGGTATAAATGAAAGAGATGGTAAGTTTACTTTTTCTAGTAACTTAGCAGATAGGTTAATAGTATTAGAATATATATCAGATGGTTTAGCTTATGACCTAGACACTAGAGTACCTAAGATGGCCGAGGAAGCAATGTATTTAAGTATATCATATAACTTATTAGCAAATAGAGCTAATGTATCAGAGGGTATGATTGCTAGATTTAAAAAAGATAAAAGAGCTGCATTAAGAAACGCAAAGATAAGATTATCTAACATAAAACTTGAAGAAATAGTTCAAGTAATGAGAGGTCAGTCTAAATGGATTAAACACTAAAATTTAATGGCAAAAGCAACTAATAGTTTTGTTACTGGTAAAATGAACAAAGATCGTGATGATCGACTTTTACAAGCTAACGAATATAGAAACGCAATGAACGCTCAAGTGAGTAGATCTGAAGGTGCTAATGTTGGTGCGCTAGAAAATGTTTTAGGTAATTCTTTAATTAGTGACTTTAGAGTTTTAACTGGTGGCGGTAACGTTGTATCTATAGGTTATTGTTCTGATGAAATAAATAATAGAGTTTTTATTTTTTTAACAGATAACAATAACTCTACATTATCATATAATACTGCTCAAAAAAATTCTATAGTTGTTTACAACACTGTTACTGAATCGTCTTCAATTCTTGTTTCTGGTGCGTTTTTAAACTTTTCAACAGCTTTTCCTATAACAGGGGTAAATATATTAGAAGATTTATTATACTTTACAGACAATAAAAATCAACCTAGAGTTATAAACGTAATCTTAGCCGAGTCTAATTTTGTTTCTGAAATCGATCAATATTATAATATAGAAGAACAAATATCTGTAGCAAAATATAATCCTTACCAATCAATACAGCTTTATAAAGAATCCTCTATATCTAATGAATATGAAACTACAATGTATGATGTTGTTAGTTTGTATTACCCTAACGGAGGTCAAGGTAGATTAGAAGACGATGCTGCTAGCGGACAAAACCAAATTAAAATATTAAAATCAGGATTTATAGGAGACATAGCTGTGAATGCTACAGGTACAGGTGCTACTCCAGGTGTAACAGTAGCTAAAAGAAATATATCAACTGGTGTTATTGAATATTTAGTTGACTCAAGTTCAAATATCTTAACAGCTAGCTCTATAACTTCAACTAGTACCGCTACGTTTTGGACAGTAACACTTAGTAGTTCTATAGCTGTGTCATCAATTGACAAAGATGATTTTGAAATTATTTTTAGCTCTAATCCATATTACAATCCTGACTACAATGGTGATAAAGATTATTTAAGAGATAGGTTTGTAAGATTTGCGTATAGATTTAAATTTATTGATGGTGAATATTCTATAATGTCGCCGTTTACTCAAGAGTGTTTTATACCTAAGCAAGATGGTTACTTTATGAATAAGCAAAACCCTTTGCCTAGCGGAACAGAAATATATAAATCTCCACCTCTTGATATACAAGATGAAGAAGACACTTACAGAAGTACGGTTGTAGAGTTTATGGAAAACAAGGTTAATAAAATAATTCTTAGAATACCTTTACCTTATAGTCCTCTTCAAACTCAAAGTATACTACACATAGAAGAAATAGATATATTGTTTAAAGAGTCTGATTCTAATATTATAAACGTTATAGAAACTGTAGAAATATCTAGAGTTCAAGCTCAAACAACTGAAAGTGTTTATGAGTATGAGTATCAGTCTAAAAAACCTTATAAAGTTTTACCTTCATCTGAAACAACTAGAACTTATGATAAAGTACCTGTAAGAGCTTTA
>Ga0209094_1001058_pt1 | contig 17160 bp, 8 predicted proteins | sample COGITO_mtgs_1004_2_FD_184790 | JGI IMG/M metagenome (GOLD analysis project Ga0209094, IMG submission 184790) | Pelagic marine microbial communities from North Sea - COGITO_mtgs_100430 (SPAdes) (version 2) | ecosystem: Environmental > Aquatic > Marine > Epipelagic ...
AGCCGAAGTTATTTTAAGGGGATTACTCAGCAAAAATTAGTGAAAGGAGACATGCTACCTATTCTTCCAATTCAAGAGAATACAGAAAATAGTTTTTCCAGAGTTCGCGTAAGTGAAAAACATTTTAAAACAATGTACTTACCATGCATAAAGGGGCCAGAGTTTTCTAGACTTAACAAGGAACAGCAGCGTAGGTTGTTTACTCCTTTTACAGTATCAGATCATAATAACAGAGTAGGGTATCGTTTAAAAGAATGCTTAGAAAACAACTTGCCTTCAATCCTTACATCGGCAGTAATGCCAGGAACGGTTCAGCTCACTCCATCAGGAAAATGTATTATTTTATTACAAGATTGCCAGGTAACAGGAGGATATCCAAGAATTCTTCAATTATCAGACATAGCAATAGCTAGAGTCAGTCAAAAAATATCAGGTGACAAAATACAGTTTAGATTGGAGCAGCATTTATAATTCAATAAAAAATAGTTATTATTTTACATTCAAAGCACCAATTCCATAATCCCAAAGTAATTTGTTGTAATCTGGGATAATGGTTTCTATCAATTCATCTGATTTACTTTTTAAAATCATCCATTCTTTATTTAATTCATCAAGTCTATTTTTTGATGCTGAATTTAATTTAGGGATACCACTATCATTCTGATTCATAAGAAAGATGTATTCTGCAGTAAATTTATTTGGAAAATTCTCCACATCGTCATAAGCCTTAGACTTTCGTTGAACCATATCTTCATCCCAAGATTTTAGTTGTTTTATTATGGTCTTTCCTTTAGTTTTTAGCGCCATATATTTTTCTTCCTCAGGGAATTCCTTGATAACCTTAATCAATTGTTCTTGAATTTTTTTCAATTGATTCACTCTGTTGTGCATTTCTCTGAGATTTGCCTCAGTAATTAATTTAAATTGATGAATTTCTAAATATTCTTCTTTAGTAATATCATAAAGAGGATTGGGTAATATTTTGAATGAAACTTCAGCTATTTTATTCTCCAACTTTAATGAAGCTGAATACAAATTAGGCATGGCTTTATGCCCTCTGTAAGATCCTTCTATGTATGCGGTAGGTATCCCTGGTAGGCTTTGATATCTCATATCCCATACAAATCGATTAAGACCAGCTTTATTTGATAAAATTGGCTCAGGTGATGGCCCACCTGGATACCTCAGATAATTTGGGTTTGCTTTAGAGCTTATAGTTCTTACCATATTACCACTTTCATCTTTTATTTCTAGAGCCAACTCTTTATTTTTTTGATTAGCAGGTATGAAATAATAAAATACAATTCCATTTGCAGGATTTACCCCCGCTGAATCGTCAGAACCTGAAAAGTTAGTAGCCGAGTAATTTAATTGACTCCCCCAGTTTCCTATAATAGCATCTTCAGGTTTAAGTAGATTAAAAATTGTTTTACTTCCTTGAAACTGTCTAAGTAGCCCTAGGTCATCTAATATCCAAAAAGATCTACCCATTGTAGCTATAGTTAAATCATCGTGACTGATTTTTAAATCTGTAATAGGTGTTATCGGTAAATTTAATTGGAAGGATTCCCATTTTTTTCCTCCATTCCATGAAATATACATCCCTAATTCTGTTCCGGCAAAAAGTAGGTTTTTTCGTTGAGTATCCTCTCTTACCACTCTTGTATAAGCACCGTATGGGATACCCTTAGAAATGTTAGTCCAAGTTTTCCCATAATTTGTGGTTTTATAAATAGCAGGGGTGTAGTCGTTAAATTTATATCGAGTGGTGGCTATATAAGCTGTTCCTTTATCATGTGGAGATACCTCTACTGAATTGATTAAGGTTTCAGGTAGGTTTTTAGGGGTTACAATCTCCCAAGTTGTACCTCCATTTTTAGTGATTTGCAGAACCCCATCATCTGTTGCAGCCCATATAACTCCTGGTTCGTGTGGAGACTCAATTACATAGGATAAAGTACCGTAATTTTCTGCACCAACTGCTTCATTAGTATAAGGTCCTCCACCTTTTCCTTGTTTTTCTTTTTCGTTATTAGATAAATCAGGAGATATTTCAGTCCAATTTTTACCATTATCTGTAGTTTTTAGTAATAATTGCGCTCCATGGTAAAAGGTGTTTTTTTCGTGTTGAGACCAAATAATTGGGGCATTCCAATTGTATCGGTATTTCATGTCTTTTGAATCTCTACCTAAATATTGAATAGGAGCTGCCATAATTTGAGTACTAGCTTTAGCCTCTGTATCCAGAATTTCAATTGTTCCTAAATAACTTCCACCCATTACATATCTTGGATTGTCGGGGTTAAAGGCTAAAAATGCACTTTCACCTCCTGCAGATGCAGACCAATTTTGTTCACTTATACCTCTACTCCCCAATGCTAAACTGCTAATCTTTACAGAAGAATTATCCTGTTGTCCACCATAAATATTGTATGGAAATAGATTATCTGTATTGATTCTATAAAATTGAGCAGTAGCCATTCGATTCTGTGGAGACCATGACTTTCCATAATTGTAAGATACAGCTGCGCCACCATCATTGGCAATAATCATATTTTTATTATTTGCTGGATTGATCCAAAGATCATGGTAGTCACCATGTGTACCTGTAATTCTAGACCAAGTTTTACCACCATCAATAGAGCGTTGCGCACTTGCATTTAATACATATAACTTTTCTTCATCAGTAGGATCTATAAACAACTCAATATAATACCATGCTCTTTGAATTAAACTATGATCAGATGAAATTTTAGTCCAATTTCCACCTCCGTTACTAGACGAAAATAGCCCTCCCAATTCTTTGTTGGAATCACTTTCAACTAAAGCATACACTTTTTCAGAATTTGAACGGCTAACCGCGATGGCCATTTTACCCTTCTCTTTTGGTAAACCATTATGTATTTGATTCCATGTAACTCCTCCGTCAGTAGTTTTGTAAAGACCGCTTCCTGGACCTCCACTGATAACTTTCCAAGGTAATCTTTGATGTTCCCACATGGCTGCATACATCACCAATGGATTATTGTAATCTATCGATAATTCTGAACATCCTGTTAAATCATTTACATAAAGTATTTTATTCCAAGTTACACCGCCATCAACTGATTTAAATATTCCTCGTTCTTTATTTGGACCATATAATGCTCCTTGTGCAGCCACAAAAACAATATTTGGATTTTTAGGGTGAATTACTACTCTAGATATATGTTGAGTATTTTTTAAACCTATGTTTTTCCATGTTTTTCCTGCGTCAGTAGATTTGTAAACACCATCTCCGTAGGATGTCATTACCGCTCTTGGTGCATGTTCACCCATTCCTACATAAATGATATTTGGATCACTTTCTGAAACTGCAACTGCACCAATTGAGCTCGTTTTAAAATAACCATCAGAAATATTTTTCCAAAGTTGGCCACCGTCTTCAGTTTTCCACAATCCTCCACCTGTATTCCCCATGTAATACGTCATTGGGTCGCCCACAACACCTGAGGCTGCAACAGACCTTCCGCCTCTAAAAGGACCAATATTTCTATACTTGACCGAATTAAAAATAGAATCTATAGATTGAGCAAAAGAACTTGAGATTAAGAAGAGTAAGAGCAAAGAAAAACCAGTTTTTTTCATGTAAGTAGAGATTAAATAAATTAAAGTAATAACCTATCAAATTTAATAAAAATAATAAACTCTCCATTCGAATTAAATCGAAAATAAATTCATTCAAAAAAAAAGCACAAGAATGATTTCTTATGCTTTTTGAAAAATTGATCTCAGGGGATAATTTTTTTTAATAGCTTAATATATGGTTGTACATAATGTGTTATTTTGCTGAAAGTTAACAGCGACAACTTCATTATTAATTTTAATTTGAAAGCAAATTTAAATACAAATTACTTTCAAATTGTAATTAATTTAGTCCAAAAAGTATTGATAAAAGATTAATTTGATTGGTATTGTTTTGGAGTTTGACCAAATTTCGTTTTGAAAGCTTGAATAAAATTTGAAAGAGTTTCATATCCCACCTCTAAAAAAATATCTGAAGGTCGTGTAGCTTTGTTTTGAAGGAGAAAAGCAGCATGTTTTAATCTTTTTTCTTGAAACCACTTACTAGGTGAACTTTTAAAATATTTTTTAAATTCTCGCTTAAACTTAGACTCACTCATATTGCATAAAAAAGAAAGTTCTTTAATCGTTAATTTATTTAAATGATTACTTTCAATGGTTTGAATAAATTTTTGATTATGATTTATATTACTGTTTATAATTGAATATAAAAAATCTACCCCTCTAATTTCAATCAAGTAGAGCATTATTTCTTCAAATTTTGCATATAATATACGAGACTGAAATTCTTTAGGGTGTTCAGAAAGGTCTAAGAGACTCTCTGCAAATTTTTTAATAAATGAATCATAATTAAATGAATAGGTGGAGTAGTAGGTTTTTGATTCTGGGGGGTTTAATTCATGTTTTCTAATGAATTTTAATACATCTTCATTCGAAAAAAATAAAAGAATACTTCTATAATATTCTTTTACATGAGAGAGCTTTTCTGTCATTAGGCAATTTCCAGACTTCATTAATAGAAATTGGTCATTATTTATGGTAAAAGTTGAATCGTCGAAGAAAACTTTTTTTGTACCTTCTTGCAAAAAGCTAAAAGTATTTTTATTAAGTAAAACTTGTTGTTTAGATATTTCTTCGGTCGTCTTATAATTGTATATTTTAAGAGATAGCGCAGAATTAATAGCTAATTCATCTGGGAGGGTAATTGTATTCATTTTAATTGATGTTTATAATACTATCAATCAAATTAAACCTCGGTTTACTGTATCAATACAATTGACAAGTTAAAAGCTAATGTATTAGGTAAATGAGGGATTAAATTGTTGATAGATTGAGGGGTTAATACTTACACACTACTAAAATAATAAAAATAAACCTATAAAAAAAGCACCCAACAGGGTGCTTTTTTTATAGGTGTAAAAAAAACTAGAAATTTAGCTTTCTTTTTTTACTTCAATTTTTACCATTTTCGTGGTTTCTCCTTTAGAAGCATCAATTTTAAAGTGAGGTTTTCCGTGAACACCTTCACCTTTTAAAGCTTCAATTTTCTTTTCAACTTCTTCTAAAGTTCCTTCAATAATTTCATCTTTTGTAGATTCAACACCATCAACTATATAGGTTGTAGTAATAGTAGCTGTAGCCATTTCGTTAGCATCTGCATCCACAGTTACTTCTAAATGAAGTTCTTTATTTACTTCCTTATTTGCATGGTTTTCAACAGCATGTCCACCTAAGATAGGAGCAATTACTAAACCAATTAAACACGTTAGTTTAATTAAAATATTCATTGATGGTCCAGAAGTATCTTTAAAAGGATCCCCAACTGTATCACCAGTTACCGCAGCTTTGTGAGCTTCAGAACCTTTGTAAGTCATTTCTCCGTTAATCTCAACTCCAGCTTCAAAAGATTTCTTAGCGTTATCCCAAGCACCTCCAGCATTGTTTTGGAAGATTGCCCATAAAACACCAGAAACAGTAACACCTGCCATATAACCACCTAACATTTCTGCGATTGCTAAATTGTCCATTCCAAAAAGCATGGGAACAAAAGCAATAACTAATGGGAAACCGATTGTTAATAAACCAGGTAACATCATTTCTCTTAAAGAAGCTTCCGTAGAAATTGCCACACACTTATCGTATTCTGGCTTTCCAGTTCCTTCCATAATTCCAGGAATATCTCTAAACTGACGTCTCACTTCATTGACCATTTCCATGGCAGCTTTACCTACTGCATTCATTGCCAAGGCAGAGAATACTACTGGTACCATTCCTCCAACAAATAACATAGCTAAAACAGGTGCTTTAAAAATGTTAATTCCATCAATTCCAGTAAAAGTTACATAGGCAGCAAATAATGCTAACGATGTTAAGGCAGCAGAAGCAATTGCAAAACCTTTTCCGGTTGCTGCAGTCGTATTTCCTACTGAGTCTAAAATATCTGTACGTTCTCTAACGATAGGTTCTTGTTCGCTCATTTCAGCAATACCACCTGCGTTATCAGAAATAGGTCCGAATGCATCAATCGCTAATTGCATCGCTGTTGTTGCCATCATAGCAGAAGCAGCTAAAGCTACTCCGTAAAATCCTGCAAAAGCATAGGATGCCCAAATTGCACCTGCAAATAAGATTACTGAAGGGAACGTAGAAATCATACCGGTCGCTAAACCAGCAATAATGTTTGTTCCTGCTCCTGTACTAGATTGTTGAACGATTTTTAAGATTGGAGATTTTCCTAATCCTGTATAATATTCAGTTACAGAAGAGATGACAGCACCAACCACTAGACCAACTAGAGTTGCATAAAATACATTGATTCTTGAAATTATTCTTGGAATTTCTTCTCCAGCTGCATCTAAATTTTCTCCAAAGAAAACCATAGATATTTGTTCTGGTAACATATATGTGATTAATCCATAACAAGCTGCAGCAACTAAAAGTATAGAAGTCCAATTTCCAATATTTAAAGCACCCATTACTTGTGCTTCTTTTGCGGAATTGTCTTTGATTTTTACCAACATAGTACCGATGATAGAAATGATAATTCCTGCACCTGCAATTGCCATTGGTAATAAGATAGGTCCTATTCCTCCAAAGGCATCAGAAATGCTTCCTCCCATATCTTTAATTACATAGTTTCCTAGAACCATTGCAGCTAAAACCGTTGCTACATAAGAACCAAATAAATCGGCACCCATTCCGGCAACATCTCCAACATTATCTCCAACATTATCTGCAATTGTAGCAGGGTTTCTTGGATCATCTTCAGGAATTCCTGCTTCAACTTTACCAACTAAGTCAGCACCTACATCTGCAGCTTTTGTATAGATTCCTCCACCAACACGTGCAAACAATGCAATAGACTCAGCTCCTAAAGAGAATCCTGCAAGTGTTTCTAAAACAATGGTCATTTGATCTACAGAAAAAGTTCCTTCTGCTCCACCCATAAAATAATTATAGAATAAGATAAAAAAACCTGTCAACCCTAAAACTGCTAAACCAGCCACACCTAAACCCATTACAGTACCACCACCAAAAGAAATTTTAAGTGCATTTGGTAAGCTTGTACGTGCAGCTTGTGTTGTTCTTACGTTTGTTTTTGTAGCGATCTTCATTCCGATGTTTCCTGCAAATGCAGAAAAGATGGCTCCAAAGATAAAAGCGACTACGATTAACCAGTGTGTAGTTGGAACTACAAATGATACAATCGCCAATAATATACTTACTATGACTACAAAAATAGCAAGAAGTCTATATTCTGCATTTAAAAAAGCTAATGCTCCTTCATAAATGTGGTCTGAAATTTCTTTCATCTTTCCATCACCAGCGTCTTGTTTCATTACCCATTTTTGTTTGACTATCATGTAGACTAGTCCTAAAAGCGCCAAAGCTATTGGCATGTAAATCATCATTGATTCCATATTATTTTTTATTTTAATAATTTGCTCGGCAAAAGTAATAAAATAGAGCCAAATAGAAAAGCCCTTTCATATAGAATATGAAAGGGCTTTAATAAATTTTAGATTCAAGCTTTTTTTATTTTTTTATTAATTTTTTTATGGTAAACATTCCTTCATTTGAGTATATTTTCACCAAATACAATCCGCTAGTTAAGTCTTCAATATTATACACTGATGTATTTACATTGTATTCTTTTAATTTTTCACCTAGGAGCGAGTATATTTCAATTTTGTTTAATTCAATTTGGGATGAATTAATATTGAATGTATTTGAAGTAGGATTTGGGTATATTTTAATGTTATTACTCCATATACTATCATCCAAACTCAACGAACTACAATTACTTCCAACTTCGTAAGATAAATATTTAGTTACTGCTAAACCTCCTGCAAAGGCAAATTTACAAGCATAACTGATGGTTTGCCCTTCAGTAAAACCACTTAACGTTTTAGTGAATATTAAACCTGATGAATTAGTCATAGGCGTTTCAATAAACGGATTTTCTTGCCACAAATATGCTATTACCCCAGTTCTATCTGTATCTAATAATTCAAAAGTGAAAATCACATCTGTTCCGGAAGTTTCAAAACTGTAATTGTAACCCGTATTGAATTCACCTTGTGAAGCTTCAGAATCTGAACCAGAACATTCTGTATTTTCGTCTGGTGTCGTACTTATTTGAATAACAATTGGATTATTGTCTGCTTCATTTCCAGATAAATCAGAGGCTTCTATGCTAAATTCATAAAGGGTATCTGGAGTTAAATTGTTAATGATTAAAGATTCTTCATTACCTGAACTACCCGTTGCTGTTGCTGTCTCAGAACCATAACTTACCTCGTATGAAATTGTTCCTGAATCATCATTTGCATTTAAAAGTAACTCGATAGTTCTCGAAGAAACAGTTCCTACAGATGCAGTAAAATTTGTAGGACCTTCAATATCATCTTCGCTTGAACAGTCATTTCCAACAACATAGCTGAAGTATTTTGTCACAGCTAAGCCACCAGCAAAAGCAAATTTACAAGCATAACTTATAGTTTGACCTTGAGAGAGCCCATTGATGGTTTTTGAAAATGTTAATCCAGACACTTGTTCCATTTGAGTTTCTGTGAATGGATTTTCCTGCCATAGGTAAGCAACCACACCGGTTTTATCTGTATCTAATAATGTAAAAGAAATGGTGACTTGAGAACCTACTGTTTCAAATAATACTTCGTAACCAGTTGAAAAAGATCCTTGTTGAGCTTCATTTGAGATTTCTGAACAAGACATTACTTCGTTAACAGTTACAGTTACAACCTGAGAAGTTCCTTGGTCAGAATTATTATCTGTTGCAATAGCAGAGATTTGGTGCTCTCCAACTTCTGCGTTAGTCAAGGTAAAACTAAATGGTTCAGAAGTGTCTTCCCCTACTTTTTCTGTTCCATCATAAAATTCCACCAATGTAATTGTTCCGTCTAAATCTGTAACAGTAGTAGTGATGTTAATATCTTCACCTTCTTGAAAAGATGATCCTTCATTGGGTGAAGTTATAGATATTGATGGGCTTGAATTTCCTGTTTCAGAAACAATAACTAATACTTCATCAGTTGCATCATATGTTCCGTCACTTACAGTTAATTTAATTTTATATATTCCTTCAACTAAGTTGTTAATTTCAGGAGATACTATTGAATTATCTGTAAAACTAATATTTGAAGGGCCATAAACTTGTTCCCAATTGTAAGTGATAGCTTGGTCTTCAGGATCATTACTCAACGTTCCATTTAATGTAGTAGAAGTCTCAGGTATGATAACATTTATATTTTCTCCTGCATTGGCTACAGGTGGAGAATAGGGGAGAGGACTGGCATAAGAAAATACCATTTCACCGATGTTAAACTCTCCTTCATCGATAAATAATCTCAATATTTGTTCACCTTGCCTTAGTTCTATATTGGTCACATTTTTAGTAGACCATGAATTCCAATCATCAGTGGTTTGCATATTTATGGAAGGACTTACAGTATTTCCATCAACTTCAAAATGAAAAGGACCTCCTCCATTTGAATTCCCAGAAGCATATCGAAAACTCAAATTATACAATCCTGCTGTTTCAACATTAATCGAGTATTCTAGCCATTCTCCTGAATTGTTCCATCCTACAGTAGCTCCTTCATTTGTATCTGAAACCGCATCTACATATTCATTGGTTCTAAAATCACCTTCATTAATTTGAGACATGTCTAAATATGAAATATTCTGACCAACTCCTCCTTCAAATTTGTCATAAAATCCGGCTTCAATTGTACCTGGAATTTCAAATGATGTTCCAAGGTAGGGGACTTGTTCTCCTACTTGAATTGTTACAATATTTGAAACATTAAACTCTTGGTTTACATATACTTTTGCATACATTCCGTGAACACCAAGTAATAAGTCATCTGCCTCAATTTCATATGGAACAGTATCGTCTTGACCAATTAATGTAGAGCCATCATAAAATTCCACATTAGTTATTCCTGAGCCTGTAACCTCTAATGAAAGGGTTACGCTCCCTCCAGCAAATGCTTGGTTAAAATTAGAAGATAAAACTCCATTGACATCAATATCTCTACTCGTTGCCATCTGATTTGCTGGAACATCGAGCATAAAATTATCTGAAAAAGTTACTGTAATTGGGTTGTCTGAGTAATTGTGTGCAACATAAGTTAATTCACCATTATTTGAAAAAGCTGCAGATATCGGGTGATTTGCTGTGATTGAAGTATCTATTGTTCCAAGAGTATTCATATTATGCAACCAATGATAGGTTTGAGCATCTGATATACCAAATTTTAATGCTCGATTTGGATATGAGTTATATAATTCTATGGCAGCCTCGGCGTCAGTTAATGAAAGGTATTTCCAATAGGTGTCATGCCATAAATTAGGGTTTTCTTCATTATTAAGTATACCTGTATTAGATGTCATTTCATTCCATAATGAAGTTGCGTAGTCTTGATGATGACCTAAATAAAGCGACCCTCCATGAATTGGGTATAACTCTATTCCGTAGGAAGCTGCAATGTCCGAGGTCCAAAAAGTTCCATTGTCAAATGAATTCCCCCAAACTCTAGAAACAAGACTATATTCCTGCGTAAACGGTGCTGTAGAAGCAGCAAAATTTTGTTGATATATATCAAACCAATATTCCTCTACCGCAGTTTGTTCAGTGGTGTAAATATAAATCCCTAAGTCTCTAATTTCGTCATTTTCTGTGATACTTCCCCAATGAATTAATGAGGATGCAAATTGCATACTTTCTGATGTTGATTCTTGATCATTTCCACCCGGGAAGCTTGCAAATCCATTAGCCCAACTGTGTCCTGCATAAGGGCTAAAGTTTCTTAAAAAAGGGAAATCTTGATCATCTCTGTCATAAGAGGCAGCGTCTCTAATTAATAGATTAATCATCTCCCCCCATTCGTTAGCCCAACCAGGCTCAAACTGTTCCATAAATGCTGCTGCATGTATAAAGTATCCCCAATGGAAATGATGATCATTAATGTTATTATCTTGGCCATGTCCGGCAGGATACCCTATCATTGTAGACCAATCATTATTGTAATAAAAAATAAATGCAACTTCTCCAGATTCTGCTTTAAGCCAATCCTCTAAACGTTCCTTAATGGTTGAAACCATTTTGTCTCTAGCTTCAATATCTCCAGTTTGATCAGCAATTCTAGCTGTTTGAATCATTCTATTCATCATTTGACCTTCATTGTATGAGTCTGTCCATGATGCTAGGGCATCGTTTTCGATTTGTGAAATTTTTTCATCCATATCAGAGGGGCTAAACCCTTCACTGTAATTTGCCAAATAGGGAAGTGTAGGTAAAATTCCTTTAAAAGTATTTTCAACCACAAAACTATTTCCGTTAAGTGTCTTCAAATCTCCTCTTACAGAACTATACGTGTATTCATTAGGTGTGTTAGAGTTAGTCGCTAAATTATTCCATTGATGTGGAAGTAACCCCAATAGCATCGTCGTATTTGATCCTTCCTTTACTTCTGTAGTTACAGCAAAAGTTGTTGTAACCTTTCCATTACTTTCATTATAATCCCAAGAAGTTGTTGTATTTGAAGGAAAAACATAGGCGAATTGTTTGTACTGTTCAACCAAGGAATTTATACTTGAAGTTGTTTCTGGTAGCATTGCCATAGACCAATAGTTTTTTCCATTCAATGATGAACTGAAAATATTTCCATTTTGGGTCCAAGTACTTCCGGTGGGCGCATAAAAGACAAAATCTTTTGTGTTAGAGGCATTTTCAATGATAAGGATCTCGTCAGATACTGTTGTAGTTCCAGAGTTGACTTTTATTTCTACAACATCTGCAGAACCTTTTGTAAAGTATAAAAAAGGCATTCCAATACCAGAAATTGAACTTAAATTATGAGTCCCATCGTTCCAGTTCATGGTTACTGTCCAGTCTGAATGATCTGATACAGTTGTTTTATTTGAGTTTAATCCTGAAACACCAACTTCAATGGGAGATGAATCACCAATAACACCCCAAGGAATATGAGTAACAATAAGGCCATCATTTTTAGTCTTCAAAGTCATGGGATAATTGAATAAATTATCCGCATGATTTTCTTTAATTAATTTAGACCACCAATCATTTGTAGGAACGGGTTTGTTGAGTGCATTACCACTTAATTGAGGAGTTCCGCTTGGGTATTCATTTCTACCAGCACTGTCTGTACCTGGAAAAGAATTGGTATAACCTCCACTTCCAACAGCTGTAATTTGAGAATTACTTTCAATGCTGTAAAAACAAAATATTAGAATTAAGATTTTAATAAAATAACTCGTATTGAATTTCATTTAACTTGTTTTAAGACCTCAAAATTAATAGAATAATAATCTAATATTCATTTTTTAACCAATACAAAAACCAAACAAACCGTTTAATTTTGAATAAATATTCGGTCACACTCCTTAAACTAGTTATAATGATGGTTGGAAAAATATGGGATATTGGAATATCAAAGTTAGTTTTATTAAAAAAAAATCATCGACAGAATTGCCGATGAATTTTAGTGTTAAATTGATTTTATTTTTATTTTTTTAAAACTTCTTTTACAGCTTTTATTACATCTTTACTATTTGGAATCCATGCTTCAAGTAAAACTGGAGAATATGGGGCTGGTGTATCAGCTGTAGTAATCCTTTTAATAGGAGCATCTAAGTAATCGAATGCTTCATCTTGTATTCTATAGGTTATTTCTGTAGAAACGCTTCCAAAAGGCCAGGCTTCTTCTAAAATTACCAAACGATTGGTTTTCTTAACAGATTCTATTATGGTATCATGATCTAATGGACGAACAGTTCTTAAATCTATAATTTCAACAGAAATCCCTTCTTTAATTAATTCATCTGCTGCTTTGTAGGCCTCTTTTATTATTTTTCCAAATGAAACAATAGTAATATCTGCTCCAACTCTTTTAACATCTGCAACCCCTATAGGTATAATGTATTCTCCTTCTGGAATTTCCATTTTATCACCATACATTTGTTCAGATTCCATAAAAATAACTGGGTCATCGTCACGAATTGCAGCTTTTAATAATCCTTTTGCGTCATATGGGTTAGAAGGAACAATTACTTTTAATCCTGGTGTATTGGCAAACCAATTTTCAAATGCTTGAGAATGAGTGGCACCAAGTTGACCAGCTGAACCCGTTGGTCCTCTAAAAACTATTGGACAGTTAAATTGTCCTGCAGACATTTGTCTAATTTTTGCCGCATTATTAATAATTTGGTCAATACCTACTAAAGCGAAATTAAAGGTCATATATTCTACTATGGGTCTATTTCCATTCATTGCAGAACCTACAGCAATTCCTCCAAAACCAAGTTCAGCGATTGGAGCATCTATGACTCTTTTTTCACCAAACTCATCTAGCATTCCTTTACTAGCTTTGTAAGCTCCATTATATTCTGCTACTTCCTCTCCTATGAGATAAATAGATTCATCTAAGCGCATTTCTTCGCTCATCGCTTCACAAATAGCTTCTCTAAACTGAACTGTTTTCATGTAATATTTAGTTGTTGTTTATTTTCTTGCACAAAATTAAGCATTTTAAACCTAAAATTTATGCTTAAATGCCACATTAGTAAAACTTTTCGAATTCTTAAAAATCACTAAAAATACTTTGTCTTTTATTAATTTCAAATCCTTTAATTTTAGAAATATCTAAAATACTGTGAAATAGAAAATCTGTACTAAATTTTTGATGTTGATTATTTAAAAGATTTTTAACGATTTCAGGATTATTTATTTTAAAACTTTCTGAATACCAAACCAACATTGCAGGATTTTCTGAGGCAGTATTATTTTGAGCATGAAACCATTGCCCATTTTCTCCTAAAATTTCTCCATGATCAGAAAGGTAAATTAATAGTGTTTCTTTTGAAGATTTTTTTAACTTTTCAATCAGTGAATTTAGAAAATAATCTAAATAGAGAATTGTATTGTCATAGGAGTTAATAATTTGCTCTTCAGATAAAGCTCCAACATATTTACTGTTTGTAACAGGTGTGAATTTTTCAAATTCTTTTGTGTATTTATTATTGTAGTACCAATGACTCCCAATCATGTGAATAGTAGATATTCTATTTTTATTGTCTACAACATTTAGATTAAATTGATCTAATAAAGCCAAATCTTTCTTTTTCTTGAAACTTAAAACAGAGTGAAAAGGATCTATAATTGTTACTTTTTTATTTGTATTTACAATAGTTTCGTAACTTTTTTCTATCGTTTGATTCCCGATCCATTCTGTATAAAAATTAGCTTTATTTAAGATGGAGTATAAACCATAAAATGATGTTATTGAATTATTAGTAATGGATTTGTTAGTTAAAATTTGTGGAACACTTATAGCTGTGTAGGTTAGAGGAGTAAAAATATTTTTAAAACTAACTATATTATTTTGCCCAGAGAGTAAAGGAGTTGTTTCTCGATGATATCCATTAATAGATATGTGATCTGCTCTAACAGATTCTCCTAAAACAAAAATAATATTTAGGTTTTCTTTATCTGTAGATACATTATCTTCAGGAGTTATTAGTTGCATTTTAGGCTTTTCTAAATATTTTTTTACAGCAATAAAACTGCTATAGGGTAACTTTCTTTTTAAAACTCCAAAACGATGATTTTCAGCAATAAAATAAAGTAAAATAGCAATAACAGCTATTATTAAAAGAGGAGATTTTACGTTGTTTTGTTTAAGTTTTTGAAACTTTTTCATTAAGAAAAGTGAAACAACAAAAGCTGAAATCAAATAAAATCCAAATGGGATACTTAGTGTATCTATAGCAATATCAAATTTTGTTTCTAAAATTGCTTGAATAATACTTGATTCAACTGTGATATCTTGCGTGTAAACCCAAAAAGCCAACGCGGATAAAATAGTAAATAAGATAGGGAAAGTCAGTCTAAAAAACGTTTTAAAAAGACTATAAACATATAAAAATCCAAAAAGCGTAAATTGTAAAATAAAAAAATGAATTGCATAGACAAAAGCTCCTTTATAACCCCCATAAGGAATATGAAAATAAGACGAAAGACTAATAAAAAAAGCTACGATTACATTTAACAGTGCATGGAAACTTATTTCTTGCTTATATTTTTTTATTTTTTCCATTTAAAATGGGAGTATATTTATTGATAAAAATAAGTATTGGAAATAAAATAATGAGTTGCCCAAGAGTTAAAATTACTTTTTCAAATTCTGTGAATTCAAAAATAGATAATCCCAAAATAAAAAATAGAAAAAGTTTAATAAAACTTAAAGCTCTGGCTTGCAAAGCTAAAATTGGGATGGTGTTTTTGCCAAAAAAAACTAAAAATTTTAGAGATAAAAAGTTTTTAAATAAAGATCCCCAGAAAAGAAACCCAACAAGACTATTTGTCAGAAATAAAATTTCGTTACCGTAAGTAGACCGATACATGTCTATTTTTTGTAATAGAAATAAAGAAGTCACTAAATGTATGACTCCTAAGATTAATAAAAAAGGGACACCTTTTTTTGTATTGGATTTAATAAAATATTTTGCATAAAAACCAAAGCTATAAAAGAAAAGAGAAACTAACGCAACATCTAAACTCCAAAATAAATTCACTTTGTAAAACTTAGCGATTAAAAAACCCAAAATAATACTTACAATTAAGACAAAATATTGTAGCAACTTATTTTTAATCTTTAAAATAAGGCCAAAGAAAATAAAAGTTAAAAATATTGTTGGTAAAAACCACATTGGTATACCCCAATTCATGTAGTCAATATCCCCTTGTGCAAAGAAAATTCCGATAAAGTTTTTTGTAATGGATAAATCTAAATGTACAGACTCTCCAAATTTTCGGCCAACAAATAGCCAAAAACCAAATAAAATAAAGCTCCATAAAAAATAAGGAAGTAAAATTTGTTGAACTCTTTTTTTTATAGTTTGAATGTTTATGTTATTTGGATGAAATATTCCAGCTATTATGAAAAATAAAGGCATATGAAAGCTATAGATATACTCCTCTAAAACTGGGAAATTATGCCCATATACCATTAAAATAATACCAAAACCTTTTAACTGATCTAACCAAGCAATTCTAGTGTTCGTATTTTTCTGTATTAAAGGCAAGTTTTTAATTTTTTTGAAATATTTGAAAAAAACAATATTAAACATAATTAATGTAATTACAATTTATTTAGTGTTTTGTTAAATAAATTAAAATTTACTATGCATGCATAGTATTTTAATTTTTTGTAGTATCTTCGTATCATCAAAATCAAAATAAAAATTAAATGAAAATACTAGTATGTATTAGCCATGTTCCTGATACCACTTCAAAAATTAACTTTACTGATAACGATACGAATTTTGACACTAACGGTGTGCAATTTGTAATCAACCCGTATGATGAATTTGTGTTGACAAGAGCCATGTGGTTTAAAGAAAAACAAGGAGCTGCGGTAACAGTTGTAAATGTTGGATCTGCTTCAACAGAATCTACATTAAGGAAAGCCCTAGCCATAGGAGCAGACAATGCTATTAGAATTAATACAGAACCTAAAGATGGTATGTCTGTGGCAAAAGAAATTGCTACTGTGGCAAAAGAGGGTGCCTATGATTTAATTTTAGCGGGTAAAGAATCTAGTGATTACAATGGACAAATGGTTCCGGGTATGATAGCGGCTCTATTGGGTTATAACTTTGTAAACGGATGTGTTCAAATGGATGTTGATGGAGCTCATGTAACAGCCACTAGAGAAATTGACGGTGGAAGTGAATCATTGCAAACTAGTTTACCTTTAGTAGTTGGAGGTCAAAAAGGAATAGTAGAAGAGTCTGATTTACGTATTCCAAATATGAGAGGTATTATGATGGCTCGAAAAAAACCATTAAGTGTTGTAGAGTCTACAAACTCTGATCATGCTACTAATTCAGTATCCTTTGAAAAACCAGCACCAAAAGGGGCTGTTAAACTTGTAGATGCTGAAAATATTGATGAATTAATCAATTTATTACACAACGAAGCAAAAGTAATTTAATCATAAGAAAAAAGAAATATGTCAGTTTTAATATACGCAAGTTCTTCAGACGGAAAAT
>Ga0209094_1001080_pt1 | contig 16851 bp, 17 predicted proteins | sample COGITO_mtgs_1004_2_FD_184790 | JGI IMG/M metagenome (GOLD analysis project Ga0209094, IMG submission 184790) | Pelagic marine microbial communities from North Sea - COGITO_mtgs_100430 (SPAdes) (version 2) | ecosystem: Environmental > Aquatic > Marine > Epipelagic ...
TGGTGATGCGCTGCAGTGGTTGAGTGAGCAGGATATATGTGTGGTGACTCTGTACAACGGTGCACCGCTTTCGGTAACACCGCCTAACCACGTTGAGTTGGAAATTGTTGAAACCGATCCCGGTCTACGTGGCGATACGGCTCAGGGTGGCAACAAGCCAGCCAAGTTGAGCACTGGTGCTGTGGTTAAGGTACCGCTGTTTCTCGATGAGGGCGAAGTGGTTCGTGTCGATACGCGCACGGGTGAATATCAGGGTCGCGTTAGTAATAAATAACCCCTGAAGATAAAGGCGGATTGCGCTGATGACTGATTGGCAGCCCGGTATTAGTCTCGACAGACTGCGTCAACGCAGTCTGGTTTTGGCTGAGCTGCGCGGTTTTTTTCAGCAGTGCAACTTGCTTGAAGTCGATGTGCCGGTGTTGGCGACAACATCGGTTACTGACCGAAATATAGAAAGTATCGCTACTCTTCCCAGTGGCTCTGGTCTGAGCGGCTCGGATATAACGGGCTACCTGCAAACCTCTCCTGAATATTTTATGAAACGGCTGCTCGCCGCGGGTAGTGGCGATATCTTCTGTCTGGGAAAAGCGTTTCGCAGTGGCGAGGCGGGTGTCCGCCACAATCCGGAATTTACCCTGCTTGAATGGTATCGCTGTGGTTGGGATGAACATCAGTTGATGGCTGAGTTGGCTGAGCTGATTGAAACGCTGCTGCCCACTATCGCGATTAATAAGTACAGCTATGCCGAGCTGTTTTCCAAGTACTTCAATATTGACCCCCATCAAGCAGAGCTGAGCAGTCTGCAAAAGCTCGCTGTCGAGGCGGGCTCAAGTGCCTGGTCGGATGATAGCCGTGCCAATTGTCTGGATCTGTTGTTTAGTGTGGTTATCGAGCCTCAGCTCAGCGATGGCTTGGTGCTGGTCTATGACTATCCGGCCTGTCAGGCGGCTCTGGCAAGCTGCCACAGCGATGCTCAGGGACGTCGGGTCAGTCGCCGCTTTGAAGCTTTTCTAAATCGTGTTGAGTTGGCGAACGGCTACTTTGAATTAACCGATGGTCACGAGCAGGCGAGTCGTTTTGCCAAGGATCAGCAGGCGCGAAAAATAGCCGGCAAACCGCTGATGGAGATTGACAAGAATCTGCTGGCTGCGCTTGAGTCAGGCTTGCCGGAATGCTCTGGTGTTGCCCTGGGGGTGGATAGATTGTTGATGCAGATTGAGGGCGCGACCTGTCTGGATCAGGTCATGCCCTTTAGTTGGGATCGTTGTTAGGCGCTCTCTAATCACACTTAAAATAATGATCCATAGTTCGAGATGGCTCGATGCTTCTGGCATCGCCAATCACCGCGGCGGGAACGCCGGCGACAATCGCATGGGCGGGCACCGATTTTAGTACCACAGTCGACGCCGCCACCATGGCACCTTCAGCCACTTCAATATTGCCGAGTATTTTTGCGCCCGGGCCAATCAGTACACCTTTGCGAATTTTTGGATGGCGGTCGCCAGAGACTTTGCCGGTGCCGCCCAGGGTAACCGACTGCATAATCGATACGCAGTCTTCAACCACGGCGGTTTCACCAATCACCAGACCAGTGGCGTGGTCAATCATTAGACCGCTGCCAATCTGTGCCGCCGGGTGAATATCGACGGCAAATTTCAGCGAGATTCTGTACTGCAAAAGCAACGCCAGTGAGTGGCGATTTTCCAACCACAGCTGATGGGCAGCGCGGTAGGATTGCAGTGCCAGAAACCCTTTAAAGTAGAGGAACGGCGTGAGGTAGAGGTTGCACGCAGAGTCACGGGCTACGGTGGCTTGAATATCTGCGGCCACCGCTTGAATAATTTCTGCCGTTGAAAAGGCTCTGTCCATCACTTTGCGCAGCATCGATGCAGGTGCTGCGCTACTGGCCAGTTTATTGGCGAGATGGTAGCTGAGGGCGTTGCCGAGACTGTTGTGGTCAAGAATTGTCGATTGGAAAAAACTCGCCAGCATGGGTTCGTCGCGGGCGGCAGATTGCGCCTCTTGATAGATATGCTGCCAAATAATCTCTGGTTGTTCTGATGTTTGATTCATGGGCGCCATTCTGAGTTACTGAGGTGAATTATTCCAGCTTGTTCTTGCCAGACACCAAATATCGACCTTATTGGCTCCGGCATTTCGAAGCGCGGCGGCGATAGCATTTGCCGTGGCGCCGGTGGTCACCACATCATCGACTACTGCAACCGATAGTCCGCGCAGGATCGATGCTGCCTGTGGCGTTGTAGCAAAGCCCTTTCTGACAGTTTTGGCGCGTTGTTTTTTATCCAGTGTATGTTGGGGTTGGCTATTGCTGATGCGATAACAGAGATCATTGCGGATTTTTATTTCGGGGTCGATCAAGGTGGTCGTTGAAGTCTTCTGCTGGGAAAAATAATTGGCTAACAGGCTACTGATAATCTGGCTCTGGTTAAATCCGCGCTGGGTCATTTTGCGCCAGTGCAGGGGCAGTGGAATAACCAACTGTGGAGGGGCTGTATGCGGGTAGCTGAGAAAAATTCGCTGGGCCAGTAGGGCGCACAACTGTTTGATCTCGGCAGCATAGGGGTCGCTTTTTAGGCGCACAATAATTTTATCTATGGGTTCCTGATAGGAGAAAGCGGCAATGCAGCGATTGTAGGCCGGCGGTTTTATCTGGCAGTTTGCGCACAGCGAGTTGCTGCTAAGGGGCACTGCGCATTGAATGCATTGCGTCGTTAGCCAGGGTAGTTCGTCAACGCATTGGTTGCATAGGCACGGTTCTGAAGGTTTAAGTGTGCCGCTGCATATCGAACAGCGGCCGGGCAGTAGATGGGGTCGTACAGTTGACAGTGCACGGCTAAGAAGCGCACGAACAGATTTTGCCTGAGTGGCTAGAGCTGAAACCGCAAACCTCCCTGCTTGCGCTTTTTATTAAAAGAAGCTGAGGGCTCTTTGTTGAAGCTGAGGGCTCTTTATTAAAGACTCCTCATTAAGTGCTCTCGGTTAAATGCTAAAGGCTCTTAACCAACACTCTGAGTTGGGTCGGCCTCTTCGTCACCTTCTGAGGCAACGCTGTTTGCGGCGTTATCAGGCTTTTCATTGCTCTGCTCGTTTTCGCTCAGCCCATAACCTTCGTTGAGAATGCCACCGGGTACGCTCGGGGCGTAATCTCTGGGCACTTCAATATCGTCTATATCAACCAGCGGGTTGCCGTTGGAGTCAAGCATATTGAGGTCGCCGCCGCCAGATTTGAGGAGTTGACGACCGACTTCAGGGCTTGCCAGGCGGATGGCGCTGGTGGCCAGATGTTCGTGAATCTGTTTGTGGCTCTGGGCTACATTGCTAGTCAGGTGAGAGACGGCAACAAAGTGCTCGGTCACTTCCTGCTGATAGCGTTTAAGTTTCTGCTCGCTTTTCTCAAGTTTCTTTTCGAGATCGCGAACCGACTTATCGCCTTGCTCAACCTTTTGTGAAAAGAGACGACCGACAGCGACTCCGATAAGGAAAAGTGCTGCTGCAATCAGAATTGAGGTCAATGTTGTCAAATGTATTCTCCTAATAAGCTTTTTATAACCTTTGAGCTACTGTTCTTAGTGTCGCCAAAGGTGGCTGCCGAATCAATGCTTTTAGATTGTTTTTTTAGTTGTTTTAGCGGGCTGTGCTAGTTACAGTCTGCCTTTATCAGCTGATCCTACCATATTCGATGTTAACCCCGAAACAACGTTACCAAAATGATCTCTCCCGACAGGGCTTTGTTGCAGATGCGGCACAGGCTTATGCGGTCGATCAGCTGGAAGATCTGTTTCACCGTTTGGTGGCGCGCAATAACGGTAAGAAAGGCGGCCTGTTGGCAAAGTTGCTGCGCTCTTCCCGTGAAGCAGATCGTGCGCCTGAGAAGGGGCTTTATTTCTGGGGCGGTGTCGGCAGAGGCAAGACCTATCTAATGGACAGTTTTTACGAGAGCCTGCCCTTTGAAAAGAAGATGCGTATTCACTTTCACCGCTTTATGCGTCGAGTGCATCAGGATCTTGAACGCCATAAGGGACAGGCCAATCCTCTGGATATTGTCGCTGAGAGCATTGCTAGTGAGGCGCGGGTTATCTGTTTTGATGAGTTCTTTGTCAGCGATATCACCGATGCGATGATTCTGGCGCTATTGCTTGAGGGGCTGTTCGAGCGCGGTGTCACTCTGGTGGCGACCTCTAATATTATTCCCGATCTACTCTATCGCGATGGCTTGCAGCGTCAGCGATTTTTCCCCGCGATCAAGTTGCTTAATCAGCACTGCGAAGTGATTAATGTCGATGGCGGGCGCGACTACCGATTGCGCGCTCTGGAAAAAGCCGAGCTCTATTATTCGCCGCTCGGTGACGCAGCGGAGCGTGCGATCAGCCAAACCTTTGATAGCTTAGTGGTGCTCGAGGGCGAAATTAAGCGCAATGTCGATCTGGATATAGAGGGTCGATTAATTCCGGCACGCAAGGTGGCCGAGGATTTAGTCTGGTTCGAATTCGCTGCAATTTGCGAGGGACCGCGTAGTCAGAACGATTATATTGAGGTGGCGAAAGAATTTCATTCGGTGGTAATTACTAACGTGCCGTTCTTCGATGCAGTCAACGATGATGCCGCTCGACGCTTTATTAATCTGGTCGATGAGTTTTATGACCGCAGCGTTAAATTGGCTGTAACCGCCGCCGCGCCTATTAATGAGCTGTATACGGGCGGCCGATTAAGCTTTGAATTTCAGCGTACAGAGAGCCGATTATTGGAGATGCAGAGCCGTGAGTATTTGGCTTGTCCGCACCGTCCATGAGCTTATCTGCAAAAAACTTTAAATTTGCTCAAATCGCCCCTTGTAATAGGCGCGGACGATCATTACAATTCGCACCCTTTTTTGGGATACCCCAAAGCCAGGCAGGATAAGAATGAAAACATATAGTGCTAAAACAGAATCAGTTCAACGTGACTGGTATATCGTAGACGCTGAGGGCAAAACCCTTGGACGTTTGGCCGTGGAAATTGCTACAAGATTACGTGGCAAACACAAACCGGAATATACTCCGCATGTTGATACCGGCGATTACGTCGTGGTAGTTAACGCTGAAAAAATCGGCGTGACTGGTAACAAAGCCACACAGAAAACCTATTACTCTCACACCGGTTACCCCGGTGGTCTTAAGGATATTACTTTTGACAAGCTTTTGGAGAAAGCGCCTGAGCGTGTTATCCAGTCAGCAGTTAAAGGTATGTTGCCCCGCGGACCACTAGGTCGGGAAATGTTTAGAAAACTCAAGGTCTATGTCGGTAATGAGCATCCTCATACTGCACAGCAGCCTCAAGTTCTAGAACTTTAACGGATAGCGATCATCATGGCAGAAACTCAATTTTATGGTACTGGTCGTCGCAAGACATCAGCCGCGCGTGTTTTCCTAACTTCAGGAAACGGCAATATTTCTATCAACAACAGCTCAATCGAAGCTTACTTCGGTCGTGAAGTGGCGCGAATGATTGTTCGCCAGCCCTTTGAAGTTGTTGATTTGGTCGATAAGTTTGATATGAAGATCACCGTAAGTGGCGGTGGTAACTTCGGTCAGGCTGGTGCGATTCGTCACGGCATTGCTCGTGCACTGTTGGAATACGATGAGAATCTTCGTAGCCCACTGCGCAAAGCAGGCTTCCTGACTCGCGATGCTCGACAGGTTGAACGTAAGAAAGTGGGTCTGCGTAAAGCACGTAAGCGTCCACAGTTCTCGAAGCGTTAATAGCGCTCCGGAAAAGAAAAAACCCGACTCTTCAGTCGGGTTTTTTTTTGCCATTAAAAACAGCTGGTTAAGGGGTTATTTGACACTCCCCTAGTTGCGTAAAATGCGGCTTTCCGTTAAGATGCAGCGCCTTTTAATTGCGCGCGAGTCCGCGTGTTTTAACATCCAATTTTGCTGTTTAGGGAGAACGTCATGACTAGTGACGGTGTCAACCATAGTCGCCGCCGATTTCTTACTGGTGCTACCGCTGTTGTCGGTGGAGCTGGTGTAGTAGGTGCGGCAGTACCTTTCGTTTCATCTTGGCAACCAAGCGCTAAAGCTAAGGCTGCTGGTGCTCCGGTTAAAGTTAATATTTCCAAGCTCGAGTCTGGCGGCCGTCTGGTTGTCGAATGGCGTGGAAAGCCGGTTTATATCGTGCGTCGCACGCAAGAATCTCTCGAAGCAATCGCTCAGATTGATACGGATATTCTTCGGGATGCTGACTCTGTAGCTGCATCGCAGCCTGCTTATGTCAAAGGTGTTGCGCGCACCTTGGCTGGCAGAGAAGAGTATCTGATTTTGGTCGGACTCTGCACACACCTGGGTTGTGCGCCAATGTATCGCCCCGATGTGGGCGCCAAAGATCTCGGTGGAGACTCATGGCTCGGCGGTTTCTTCTGCCCCTGTCACGGTTCCAAGTTCGATCTTTCTGGACGAGTTTTTGCTGGCGTACCTGCACCCACTAATCTTGAAGTACCGCCTCATTCCTATGAGTCGGACGACATTGTCATTATCGGAATAGATTCGGAGATTGCATAATGAGTAAATTTGCTGCTTTTGCCGAGTGGTTTGATTCACGTATGCCAACACTCAAGCGTGAGTGGAACCGGCATATGGCTGAGTATTACGCACCAAAGAACTTTAACTGGTGGTACTACTTCGGTGTTTTATCAATGGTTGTGCTGGTTATTCAGCTGGTCACAGGTATCTGGTTGCTGATGAGCTATCAGGGTTCTGCGGAACAGGCCTTTGCCTCGGTTGAATATATTATGCGCGATGTGGATATGGGCTGGATTATCCGCTACGCCCACTCTACGGGTGCTTCGGCGTTCTTTGTTGTCGTCTATATGCATATGTTCCGCGGCCTGATCTACGGATCTTACAAAGCGCCTCGCGAACTGGTGTGGATTTTCGGTATGACTATCTATGTGGCATTGATGGCTGAGGCTTTCCTCGGTTATGTACTGCCCTGGGGTCAGATGTCCTACTGGGGTGCGCAGGTGATTATCTCGCTGTTTGGCGCAATTCCGGTAATCGGTGAAGACGTTGTTCAGTGGATTCGTGGTGACTACCTGATCTCAGGTATTACCCTCAACCGCTTTATGTCGCTGCACGTTGTCGCCATGCCAATTATTTTGATTGCGCTGGTGGTGATGCACATTATCGCCCTTCACGATGTGGGTTCTAACAACCCAGATGGTGTTAGCATCAAGAAGTACAAAGATGACAAAGGCAATCCAATTGACGGCATTCCTTTCTATCCATACTTTGTGATTCACGATCTGGTGCCTATCGTTGTATTCCTGTTCGTCTTCTGCGGCATACTATTCTTTATGCCAGAGATGGGCGGTTTCTTCCTCGAGCACGCAAACTTTGAGATTGCCAACTCGCTGAAGACCCCTGAGCATATCGCACCGGTCTGGTACTTTACGCCCTACTATTCAATGCTGCGTGCGGTTCCCGATAAACTGGGCGGCTTTATTACAATGGCCGCTGCTATCGCTATTCTGTATGTACTGCCTTGGTTGGACCGCAGCCCGGTTCGCTCAATGCGCTACAAAGGTAAGTTTAGCCGTGGAGCGATTCTGGTCTTTGCTGCCGTCTTTATTATCCTCGGTTACCTGGGTATTAAAGCGCCTACAGCAGCGCGCACAGTTCTGGCGCAGATCTGTACAGTGCTCTACTTTTCCTACTTTATCGGTATCTACTTCTGGACTCGCATCGAGACCACCAAGCCTGAACCGGACCGCATCACGATGGATGGCGGCATGGGTTTCTGGAAATCACTAGGTGGACTGGTGATAGTTCTGCTTCTGGTTATTCTGCCACTCAAAGCAGTGGGTGCAGAGAGCGGCAAGTCCTGTGGTCAGATTGACTGTGACGCATTTGAAGCTGATTTAACCAATCACGCCTCGCTGCAGAACGGAGCAAAACTTGCGGTTAACTACTGCATGGGTTGTCACTCATTTCAGTACTCTCGCTGGGAGCGGGTTGCCAATGATACGGGTATCCCCAACCAGATGATGCTCGACAATATGGTATTTACCGGTCAAAAGATTGGTGATTTGATGAAAATTGCCATGCCTGAAGATGGCGCCAAAGATTGGTTTGGTGCTGTACCTCCAGATTTAACACTGGTTGCACGTTCTCGTTCGCCGGAGTGGGTCTATACTTATCTGCGTAACTTTTATGCCGACCCAAGTCGTCCACTGGGTGTTAACAACCGAGTATTTAAAGACGTAGGTATGCCCCACGCGCTTTTGGATTTACAGGGTCTGCCTGAATGTGCTCCGGGCCCAGTTATGGCCTACAACGGTGGCATTAAGCGCGACCGTCTGACCGGTGAAGATATTCTTGATGACCCCTGTGGTCGTTTTGAAATTCCTACAGCGGGAACCATGTCCCCTGAAGAGTATGATGCTGCGATGTATGACCTGGTGAATTTCCTCGCCTACATTGCAGAGCCAATGGCTGAAGAGCGCAAGCATATCGGCCGCATGGTATTGTTATTTTTGTTACTACTGTTAGTCTTTGTCGTGTTGCTGAACCGTGAATACTGGAAAGGCATTCACTAGGATTAAATAGTTTTATTCAGGACAGACCATATAAAGGCATGGATTGTCTATTTGGGGTAGCCAGAAGCTACCCCCTACTTACTTTAAAATTGAGAGGTTGATGTGCGACGATCGTCGATGACATTATTTTCCGACCCTACATGCCAGTACAGCCACAGAGTTCGTATTGTTTTAGCCGAGAAAGATGTAACGGTTGAAATCGAAGATATTGAACCTACTGCTATTACCGAAGAGATTCTTGAAGCCAACCCTTACGGCACCTTGCCGACGCTGGTTGATCGCGACCTTGCTCTCTACGAGTCAAAAGTGGTGATGGAATATCTGGATGAGCGTTTCCCGCATCCTCCACTGTTGCCTGTTTATCCGGTAGCCCGTGCGCAGAGTCGTCTCTGGATTCACCGTATAGAAACAGACTGGTGCACATTGATTGCCCAGATCGTCAAAAGCCCAGAGAGCAAGAAAGCTGAAGAAGCGCGCAAGGAATTTCGCGAGTCACTGATCAGCATTGCCAGTATCTTTGTCGATATGCCGTACTTTATGAGTGAAGACTTTACCCTGGTCGATTGCTGTCTCGGACCGATCCTTTGGCGTTTACCGCAGCTTGGTATCGAACTGCCCAACAACCGTCAGGTAAAACCTCTGCTCGATTATATGGAGCGCCTGTTTGATCGACCTTCATTCCAAGAAAGCCTCACGGATCTCGAGATTGAGATTCGTCCCCTGAGATGAAAATGCGGTCCAACCGACCCTACCTCGTGAGAGCCTTTTTTGACTGGATAGTGGACAACGATTGCACGCCCTACGTGGTAATCGATGCCCACTTTCCAGGTGTTGAGGTTCCCCAGAACTATGTGACCGACGGTCAGATAGTCCTCAATATCGCCCCTCGGGCGGTCACCAACTTTATTCTCGATCTCGAAATTCTCGCCTTTTCAACGCGCTTTGGCGGCGTGCCTATAGAAATTCAGGTACCAGTCTCTGCGGTTGTCGGCATCTACAGCCATGAAAATGGTCAGGGCATGGTCTTTGAGCACGAAGATCCGGATCACACGCCGACACCACCGTCGGGCCCTAAAGCGGTAAAAACCAAGCCGTCGAACAAACCATCAGCTGAGCCTAAAGATAAGGGTTCTAAGAAGACTAAACCGTCGCTGCGGGTTATTAAATAAAGCTAAAGTTATTAACTAGCTGACGTATTCTCAGGAGGAGCCTTAATGTCATCATCTAACACTTCATCAAGTTCTACACCAAGTTCTGTATCACAGCCAATCGCCATACTGTCAGCCTCACGCACGCCCATGGGCGGCATGCTCGGCTCGCTTTCTAGCGCCAGCGCCACTCAACTCGGCGCAACGGCTATCAGTGATGCGCTTGCTAAATCCGGACTCGACAACAACCAGATTGATGAAGTGCTGATGGGCTGCGTGTTATCAGCAGGGGTTGGCCAAGCACCAGCGCGTCAGGCAGCAATCGGCGCAGGGCTTGATCGCTCAAGCGCCTGCACCACCATCAATAAAGTCTGTGGCTCGGCGATGAAAGCGGTAATGATGGCCGCCAATGCCCTGCGCGCCGGTCAGTCTAAAGCCATAGTTGCCGGAGGTATGGAAAGTATGAGCCGCGCCCCCTATCTGATTCCCCAGGGACGACAGGGCTACAGATTTGGTCATGCACAGATGTTGGATCATATGCAGTATGACGGCCTGCAAGACGCCTATCAGGGCACGGCGATGGGAGTTTTTGCCGAGACCTGTGCGAAGAAATATAACTTTAGTCGCGAAGATCAGGATGCCTATGCTATTGAATCACTGCGTCGTGCCAACCAAGCTATAGATAGCGGTTGGTTTACAGATGAAATTGCTGCGGTGACAATCTCTTCCCGTCGCGGAGATACCATCGTCGATACCGACGAGCAGCCGGGCAACGCGCGACCGGAAAAAATTCCCCAGTTAAAGCCCGCCTTTGAAAAAGATGGGACAGTCACCGCTGCCAATGCCAGTTCGATTTCTGATGGTGCAGCGGCACTGACATTAATGTTGGCCAGCGAAGCAGAGGTGCAGGGCGTTAAACCGGTGGCATTGATTCACGGCTTTGATCAGTTTGCCCATGAGCCAGAGTGGTTTACCACAGCGCCAGTCACAGCGATCAATAAAACCCTACGGCGGGTTGGCTGGAGCGTAGATGAGGTCGATCTATGGGAAGTGAATGAAGCCTTTGCCGTGGTGGCCATGGCCACCATGCATGAGATTGGTATTCCCCACGACAAGCTCAATGTCCATGGTGGCGCCTGTGCGCTAGGACATCCGATTGGTGCTAGCGGCGCGAGAATAATTGTTACCTTGATTCATGCCCTGCAACAGCATGGCGGTAGAAAGGGTATTGCGAGTCTCTGTATTGGCGGTGGAGAAGCCACCGCCATGGCTATCGAACTGCTTTAGATTGGGTTCAGAAAGTCTAGTCTACGTACTCAAAGACCTTAACCACTTTGCGAACGCCGCTAGTGCCACTGGCAATAGCGGTGGCCTTTTCACCACTCAGTCGTCGCACCTTGCCCATCAGGTAAACCACGCTATCTTCGGTGGTGACCTCAATATTCGATGACTCAATCTCTTTGTCGAAAGTCAGTTTGGTTTTTACCTGCGCAGTAATAAGCGTGTCATTGGTGCGCGAGACAATAGAAGTGTTACCGCGAACCGCCAACTCGTTGTGAACCTGACGTGCGCCGTTATAGGCACGGGCGGTATTTCCTGCAAGAACTTTCAAATCTTCGTTGGGAACCTCACCGGTCAACAGCACCACTGAATCGTAAACATGAACATTGATATGGGATTTTTTCAGTGCTGGAGAGGCTTTTTTGATATTGACGCCGATAAAGGTATCCATCTTTAAGTCATTGATATCCGAGCCAATGGTCGTCGAGGTTGGGTCTGGATTGATCGGCTCTTTAACCACGGTGTTAACCAGCGAAGTACAGCCCGAAAGAAAAAAGACTAGTGAAAAAATTACTGTGATTTGACGCATTTATTCGCCTCCGAAAATATGGCTGTCGATCAGTCCGCAGATGCACTGAATAACTTGAAGTTGGGATTGGGTTGCCAGCGGCGCAGGAAAATCTGCACTGCTTATATGGATATCATTGTAGCTGACCGTGGAAGTCAGTAAATCATCGTTTGCGGCAGATAACAGCACAATGGTCATGCCGCGGTTAACGGCACTGTTAAGCGCATTAATCAGCAGTGGTTCGCTGTTGCCGGCACTGACCAAAATCAGAATATCACCACCTTTGCCGTGGGTATTTAGTGCCTGATCGTAACGTTCCGCATCACTGCTGTTCTGGGTGATCTGGTTGAGATTTATCGACGGAAAGCCGGGACGGTCAATATCGTATCCGAGAGCCAGATAATCGGAAAACAGCTGGGCAAGTAACACCCCGGATTTTTCCCCAAGGGTGAAAATAGTGTTTCCCGCCAGCAGGGCAGAGGCAACTTTTTCGGCGGCACCGGCCAAAGCTTCAGTATGAGCTTCACCGGTCACCATGGTGGCTTCGATCATTTTTTGAAAATGATTAAATATCTTCTCTTCCATCGCGTCCAATAGCCTGATTTCACTCTCTGTTATTACTGCAAAATATTTTTTATCCAGTTGATCTGCAAGTCGTCCCCAGATTGACGCGGGGCGGGGCTAATCGCTACAGCATCAAACCTTGCAGACAACTTGTTGGTCAGTTGCTGGCTCTGCATATAAGCCAGCGCCGCAGCGGTTAAGCGTTGGCATTTTTGTGGCGTAATCGATTCTTCTGCCGATCCAAAAGCACTGTTCTGGCGAAAGCGAACCTCCACAAAAACCAGATCGGCATTATCACGCATAATCAGATCGATTTCGCCCCTCGGCGTGCGAAAGTTTCGCGCCTGGTATTTTAAACCCTGCTGTTGAAGGTAATCCAACGCCAACTGTTCGGCATCTGCGCCGCTTAAAGTACTGTCTCTGTGCATTATCTATCCTTGAAATGCTATTAATTCGTCAATGTAATTATCTAAGGATGGGCTGGTACCGCGCGACCATTTTGAAATACAGCCCATTTCTCATGGCGCTTGATAACCCCATTGGTAAGAGTCAGCAGACCTGTGGAGCCGAACACTGGAATTGCATCCGGATTATCCATTTGTCCGAGTATGCCGTGCAGTAAGAACGCATCGTAGCCCAGTGCATAGAGCTGTCGGTATGAGGTCGGTAGGCGCTGATCCGGTGTTAGAGGACGCGGCATATGACCCTCGAGGGTCCAGTTCATAGCGCCAAATTGAATGCCGCTAAGGTCGCGGTTGAGCTCAATCTGCTGGGTTCCATTGTAGATATGCGATGAGGCATAAACCGGAATATCTCCAGCGTAGAGGAAATCTAGCGAGGGTTTGATCTGGCGTATTTTTTCCGAGTAGCCAAGCACCACAACCAGATCTATATCGTTGCGACGGCGTGCGGTATAACTCAGGCTGCTATTGATAAAGCGACGCATTTCAACACCGCGGCTTTCACTTAAATCAATCTCCAGCGGTGCCTTGAGTAATTTGGTGAAATCATTAACCGTTGATGGGTAGGAGATTGCATCTGTTACCACGCCGCCACGAGCATTCCAGTTATCGACAAAATATTCTCTGGCGCGCTGACCCCAGCCGCTGTCAGGTGCTATTAGCAACACATTGGTTTGACCTTCGAGCCAAGCGCGATCGGCAATCTGCTCGATTTCATCGAGAGCAGAGAGTCCAAATTGAATTAAATTTTGTGGTGGATTCTCAATGTTCTTGTCGACCCGGTTGAGGGTCATGGTCGGCACAGCTAACGAGCCTAATGACAGTAACTCTTCCACCTGAGATTGACGCATAGGGCCAATCACCAACTGTGCACCACTATTTACTGCACTGCTGTATACATCGGTTAGCGACGATCCAGAGGTGTCAAAGATAGTGATATTAGGCACAGCACTGTCTTGAGCTAGCTTCTGGTAATAACCACTCATAAAACCATTGAGCAGTGTATCGCTGGGAATTTCGTACTCATCTTGCAGTGGTAATAGCAGGGCTATATCTTTTGGCGGCTGACCGCTAACTCTTGCGCTTAGCGCCGAGGGTGGTTTTCTCGCCCCGGGGTGATTGCTCCAGCGCTGCTGCCAAATCTCAAAATGACTTTTTTGTGCATGAGCATCTCCCTGCTGGTCACGTACTGCCGCCGCTAGCGCATACCAGCCGGCCACAGTGTTGCGGTCCTCGGGCTTATATCTTTGCAGAGTTTGAAAGGGCAGTTCATTGAGTCGATGCCAGATCTTGTCGTGAATAAGATTGATCGAGCTCTGACCGAGTAGCTTTCTATCGCTAAACAGTTCGCCGAGTTGAATAAGATTACTAATACTGGTCTCAAGATCGCCCATCGAATAATTGAGATCGCTCTCAAGACTGAGAATCCGCCGTGAAAAATTGATGCCAAGGCTAGGTCTGATGTTATTAAAGCGGGGCTGAATCAGCCACCGCTGCGCGTCATCATGTTTATAACTGGCAATATCCAGCTCCAACCCGAGCAGGCTGTACTCAATAAAGAAAGAATCGCTGAGATTTACAGGGTCAATTAAATCCACGGTCTCACGACTGTTGGCAATATCGCCGGCCTGGGCAAACAGAATCGCCGCATCCAGTAGCAGAGAGGCTTTAAGCAGTGGTTCGGAAGATTGGGCACGCAGGACAGTCTGCTCGGCCTGAAAGACAATTGAACGGCTAGTGTCGTCGTCCTGAGCTGCTGAGGTAATTCTCGGCACCACCGGATCTTGCGTAGAGATTGGCGCACAGGCCCCGATAAAGGCTAAGATGCATCCCGCATAAAACATCGACAGAAAAAGCTTAATATTCATGAACTCAAATCAATCCGGTACGTTGTATATTGTCGCCACACCCATAGGTAATCTGGGTGATATGGTGCCTCGTGCAATCGAAACACTACAATCCGTGGCTGCTATAGCCTGTGAGGATACCCGTCACAGCAAAAAATTGTTGGATCATTTTCGCATAGATAAGCCTCTAATGGCCTATCACGATCACAGCGACAAAAAGAGCAGCTACAAAATCCTTAAGCGACTTGCCTCAGGGGAGGATATTGCATTAATTTCCGATGCTGGTACACCGCTGATTTCTGATCCCGGCTACCGGCTGGTGCTCGCCGCCCGCGAAGAGGGTTATAAGGTGATACCCATCCCGGGCGCCAGTGCGGTTATCTCTGCTTTGAGTGTTGCCGGATTACCCACCGATAAATTCAGGTTTATTGGTTTTTTACCGGCCAAGAGCAGTCAGCGTAAAAAAGCTTTTACAGAGCTCAAGTCGGTCAATGAAACCATGGTGTTTTACGAAGCGCCACACCGTATTCTTGAATGCCTTAAAGATGCGCGAGATATTTTTGGCGCTGAGCATATAGGCTTTATCGGTCGAGAAATCAGCAAGACTTTTGAAACCTATCTGCACGGCACTCTGGATAAACTGGTGGCACTGGTCGAAGCCGACAGCAATCAGCAGCGCGGTGAAATTGTTCTGGTGCTGGGAGGCAGTACCAATGCCGGTAACAGTACCACCGTGGACGGTGAAAAAGTGCTGCGGCTGTTACTGGCCGAACTGCCCGCCGCCAAGGCTGCAGCCCTGACGGCAAAAATCACCGGCGGTGATAAAAAGCAGTTTTATCAAATGGCCCTTGATTTCAAGAGCTAGGGATATAAAAAACTAGTGCTATCAAGAGCTAGCTTTTTTACTTTTCTGAATATCGGCAACGGTTAAGGCTGTCATATTAAAAATGCCCCGCGAGGTCACCGAGGGTAGAACAATATGCGCAGGCTTGGCCAGACCATTAATAAAGGGCCCGATCAACAGTCCATCCGTTAGTGAACGGATTAGCCCCATGGCAATATTTGCCGCATCCAGATTTGGCATCACCAGAACATTGGCGCGACCACTCAGATTGGCCTGAGGATAGATAGTCTTGCGCAGAGCTGGGTTTAGCGCGCTGAGTACGTGCATCTCACCATCAATTTGAATATCGTCGTGAGTCTTACGCAGTATTTCTGCTGCTGCACGAACTTTTTTCGCCGAGGGCGCATTGGAGGTTCCAAAGTTTGAATGGGAGAGCAGAGCGACTTTTGGCTCTATACCAAATTGCCCCACCAGATCCATACAGGCTTCAGTAATGGTCGCCAACTGTTCAGCGCTAGGATCCACATTCATGGTGGTATCCGCCAAAAACAGCGGCCCATCGTCGAGCAGTAGTACCGCAGAAGAAGAGACCAGCTGATCTTTTTGCTTTGGCCCAAGCAGCTGCATAATTTCCCGCAGATGGAAATCAAAGCGACCCACCTTACCGCAAATTAAACCCCCGGCCTCACCGCGAGCCACCATAACCGCCGCAATAGCAGTCTGGTCGTCGCGCATAATTTTCCGCGCCGCATCCACTGAGACACCGTTGCGACCCGCCACAGCGTTATAGTAAGCCGCGTATTCATCGTGGCGGTCATTATCGCTGGGGTCAAAGACCTCAACATCCTTATCCAGATCAATACGCAGGCCGAGACGTTCAATTTTTGCCTCCATGCCGGCGCGGCGACCAATCAGAATTGGCTGGGCAACCTGCTCATCGATAACTGCCTGAACCGCCATCAGCACATCGTCGTTTTCGCCTTCGGCATAAACAATTTTCGCCGGCGCTTTTTTCGCCACTTCAATAATCGGCTGCATAAACAGCCCGGCCTGATTGATAAACTCATGCAGTGTCTGGCGATAAGCTTCAAAGTCCTCGATTGGACGTGTAGCCACACCACTGGCCATCGCCGCTTTAACCACCGCCATTGGTACATCTTCAATTAGGCGTGGGTCAAAGGGTTTGGGAATTAGGTAGTCGGGGCCAAAGCGCAATTTCTCACCGCTGTAGGCAGCGGCAACCACATCCGAGGTCTCTTTAAGCGCTAGATCTGCAATCGCCTTAACCGCCGCCATTTTCATCTCTTCGTTAATCGTCGAAGCACCGCAGTCTAGTGCGCCGCGAAAGATAAACGGGAAGCACAGAACATTGTTGACCTGATTGGGGTAGTCTGAGCGGCCGGTGGCGAGAATGGCATCCGGTCGAGCCTCCATCGCCTCTTCCGGCATAATTTCTGGCACTGGGTTAGACATAGCCAAAATAATTGGCCGGGGGCCCATCTTCTTAACCAGATCGCCGTTTAAAACGCCGGGGCCGGACAGACC
>Ga0209094_1001093_pt1 | contig 16721 bp, 18 predicted proteins | sample COGITO_mtgs_1004_2_FD_184790 | JGI IMG/M metagenome (GOLD analysis project Ga0209094, IMG submission 184790) | Pelagic marine microbial communities from North Sea - COGITO_mtgs_100430 (SPAdes) (version 2) | ecosystem: Environmental > Aquatic > Marine > Epipelagic ...
TTATTCTGCCCAAAAAGGGAGGTTGTGAGTAGGCTCACAATAATGAGTGTTTTAATTTTATTCATTTTCAGGTTTGATTTGGTGTAGCGGTGAGTGACGCTGGGGTATATGTAGGGTTTAGGTTTTGAGTGTTGTTTGATCTAAAACTTGACGTTCAAATTTGCCGGTATCCTTAAAAGCGCAAAGGTTTCCATCGGGATCCAAAAACTTAGCGACTGTTCCCCATTCGTGCTCTTGATAATCTACTTGTATGTGATTATTTTCTAAAATTCTCACAATGTCTTTTACATTTGAAACATTCATTCTCAAACACATTCGAGTTCGGTTATTTTCGCAAGATTCCGGTAGGTTTTCGTCCTCAATTTCAACCATTAAATAGGCACTTCCAAACTCAAAACAAGTCAGTGTTCCTGTTTTAAATAGCACCTTCAATTCAAGAATATGTTGGTAGAATTCCACACATTTTTGATAGTTAATGGTGTACAGTATGATACCTGTTCTATCGAAGTTCATTTGTTTGATTTCCTGAGAGTTGTGAAGTAATCTATCGAACTACAATTTTCTGAGTATGATCTACTCCAAAATCATGAATGTTTTTTTTCTTTTTCCAGAACTCATCATAATAAATTTGTTGCTTTTGTAAGTTCCATAATACGGATGGTAATATCCGTTGCCCTTGTTGTTTTGTATCTTGTTGTAGGATACATCACCATCAACCGCATATTCAAAATCGTACAATGATGAGGATTCAAACCATCCCTTTGACACTTTTGTTCTGCCATCATTTTTCTTTGTTAAGTTCTTTCCAGAATTTAAAATAACGTGTAGCTGATCGTCTTTTAAAAACACATTATAGGAAGGGGAGTTTGCTCTTTTAAAAATACTTCTGCCCCAAGCTAAATCGCCATCAGAATTAAATTTTAAAATCAAAATATCGTCATAATGATACACTGTTTGAGTGTGACCACCTGCCATCATTGGTCCTGCTGAATGCACATAATGTTGTGTGACGTAAAACTCTTCGGCAATTAAGTAAGTGTCCCCATTGCTATTTTTTAGCACATAGTCTATGTCAAAATTAAAGAGCTCTTTCTTTTTTTTATTTTTTCGCTGCGCCGTTCTGTAACCATACAGATCTTCATAGACTTGCTTTGGTAAGTCTTCTGATTTTTTTGTTTTCACACTAAAGTTATCGGTATCAATCAGAAAATTACACCCCCCTTTGATCCTGCCCACATTTAATTCTGAATAAAAACCGATTAAATGCAGTTCATTATTGATATTAGAAATGCTTAAAGATTTAATATGTATTTTCTTTAAATTAAGTTTCAGTGGGGTGTTTTTAATTTTCGTTATTTTGTTTAATATAAACTGATAATTAGCTTTGCCTCCCTTTTTCTCTCCTCTCCCTTTTATAAATAACTTACCTAAGGAGTACACGTTTGCGTCGTTATCTACATATAAATCGTTGTGTTCAAAAACGCGTTTTACGCCTTCTTGATAGGCTTTTTTGAAAATTAGTTTTTCGGTTTTTGCATCAAATACTCGAATGGTATAGGAGTTTTTATTTTTTCGAATGTTATCGGTTGCAATAGCAAAATAATTACCGTTAGGGGATAAGGAAAAACTGGTGTTATGGTTTTTTCTTGAGCCAAATAAACTTTGTTTTTTTTCAACATTGGTTTTAAAGACAACAGTTTTAGTATAAGCTTTTGAGTCTAAATTTAAGGTATGGCAGTACAGGATACGCTCGTCTTTTTTTGGTGCATACACAGTAAATAATTTGAGTTGATTGTTGTAAAACAAATCGCCTACATGTTTTTCCTTTCGGTCAATTTTCACATCTTTTGAGTCTGTTTTTTTGAGCTTGACATCAAAAATGTCAAATAGAAAATTTCTTTTACTACTTCTAACAATTGCTGTTTTTCCAGAGTCTGAAGTATAGATAGCAATCACCTCGTCAGATTTAACTTTGTCTTTGTATTCTGCGCTTTCGCTTACTTTTAGGTTAGTGGCGGATTGTGCTAAGACATAATTTGAAATTGTCAATACACAAATGATGAATAGTTTTTTCATGAGTTTATGTTTATTTAGAGGGTATGTATTTCCGTTTTGAACTTTTGTTACCTCATTTCTTCTTTTTTTCTAAATACCATATTTATTCTGTATTTAGCTTGACTTCCAAAAACTTCTATGTCGTCACCTCCACCCACGCCAAGAGATCCAGCGGATGCATTATAAGAATCTACATATTCAAAGCCTAGTTTAGACATTGCATTCAGTAAATCCGTCTGATTTCTTATTTTAAGTTTTTTTCTATTTTGAAGTAATGATTCCAATTCGCTTAAAACATCAGCATACTTAGATTTTTTGTAATCAATTGAAATGTCAATTCCTCCTAAAAGTTTTGTGTTTTCAGACGTAACCACAATGTACTCTGGGAGTTGTTCTACATTAACAGAAGAACGGGTTTCTGATGTTAATTCTTGGGCTCCTAATCCAGATGAGAGGATCAGAATAATGACGAGTAATACATTTGTTTTCATTTTTTTCATAGTTTTTGTTTTTATTGTTTTTATCTCAAGTCTTTCTCAACCATTTCTAACAATACGTGAATATTTTTTTCCAATTCAACGTAAATTTCCTCATGGAGTGTGCTTCCAGTTACTAAATATATGATCAACAAATTTTCAAAATGTTGAGATTTTAAAAGTAATTTGTTGCTGTTGTTTTTTTTAGACGTAATAGCTTTTGCCCATTCTGAGAGTCCTTCGTCATCCATTAAAGTCCTGATGTCACCATGTTCTAGAATACAATTTTTAATTGCTTGCCTTATGGAGTGAAATTCCTGTTCTTCCCTCCTTACATTCGTCATAATTCCATCCCAAGATGAAATTTTATTTTTTATTTTTTTACTTGAAATATCGATGATCCCGCCGGAGTTTAATAATTCAGTAAACACTCCATTTTCGTAATTCAATACAATCTCGTTAGAAAATGCTTGATTCAATAAATGAGAAAGTTTTTTTTCATCCAACAGATGAAATTCTCTATTAATTAACCTAACAAGATTTCTTTGCCCTTCTAAAGAAAGGGTCAATTTTTTCTTTTCCAGCTCAATGATTTTGAGATTATTCGTGAGTTCATTTTTAATTGAAATCAAATATTCTTGTTCCCTTTCCTCTGTTTTGTTTTTTTCATTTATATTATTTATTTGTAGGGCAATTAATATACCAATTACAAGTAATATAATTTCTCCTATCGCATAAATAATATAGTTTGAAACTTTATTTTCAGAGACCAGTTTTTGTCGTGCTTTTCTAAGAATTTTAGTCATTTGCTTTTCTAGATATTTTTTGTTTTAATAAAACCAAGGCACTTTGCGCCGCTTCGATACCTCCTTTTTGATTTTGTCCTGTTACAATGAGATGCTTTTTATCGACGACGATGTGACTTTTGAACATATCAATCAGCCCACTTTTATATTCATAGTTTGCATTTGCATTTTTCAATTCTGTTTCAGGGTGTTTTGGTGTATTTCCGACCATTAGTTCTTTTAATTGTTTATTTGTCACTGCTGTGATGTTTACATTTTCAACCAGCGCAGACCCATCTGGTTTTGTGGCGCCAATAAAACCCAATGCTCCATGACAAACGGCTCCTAAGACTGTTTTGGAGGCGTAAGCTTGACTAATGATAAATCCTAATTTATCAGATTGTGCAAAGTCATAAGCGGCACCCCAACCTCCCGATAAAAACACAATATCATAATCCTCTATATTGATCTCCGAAATAGATTTTGAATGGCTCACCTTTTCCTGAAACACAGGGTCTTTCAAAAACCGACGGTCTTCTTTGGTGCGGACGAGGGGTTGTAGGGATAGTTTTTCTATCGGTATTTTGCCTCCTTTTATACTTGAAATGTCCACCTCCATCTGGGCGTCTAAAAATGTATAATAAGCCTCGGTCATTTCTGAGGCATACACGCCAGTGGGCTTTCCTACCTTTAATAATGTAGCGGTTTTTTGGTCAATCTTATCTAGTGTGGCTTGGCTTGTTGTGATGATGACCGCTTTATAACCTTTTAAGTTATACGCTTTTCTACTCACATTCGATTTGTGTGGTAATTTCATGTGTTTTAATTTTTATTGTTTTTTTCCACTCGTAAAACCGTCTCCATCTTACGGCCTCTCGCTAATTCATCGACTAGCTTGTCTAAATACCGCACTTTTGTGTTAATGGATTTTCGATTTCTTCAATTCTGTAACCACAAATCGCGCCCCTGATCAGTTGTGCATTTGGGTTTAAAGAAGCGTTCTGAAAGAAATCTTCAAAAGTCACCTTTTCTTTTATGAGCGTTTCTATTCTAGGTTCATCATATCCTGTCAACCAAGTAATCACCTGATGCAACTCTTCTTTGGTTCTTCTTTTTTTTTTCAACTTTTGTAACATAATGAGGATATACGGAGGCAAAAATCATGTTTGCAATCCGTGCATCATGATGGCTTGTTGTACTCATGCCGTTTGTTTTACTAGTTATATTTACGTCTATTCAAAGCCTTTTGAAATCACCCCTTCTGCGAGTTTTCCTTGGGGTGTAAAATCTAAATTCAGAGTACTATCACTCTCTGAATAATCACTTCTTAATTGCCAAATATGGACGCCTTCAAACCAGTCTTTGTCCCAAACTTGACTAAAAAATGCTTTGTAGCAATTGGCTTGTGTCTCATAAGAAACGAGGTCTTTAGGGTTGGAATAATTTTCTATCCACTCCCATGGTTTTATGGCACTGTCCGCAGTACTTTTATACCCCATCTCTGTAAAGAGAATCTTTCGATTGTATTTTTTATGAACCTGTTCTATAGAAAGGAGGTGTTTTTGCCATCCTTCAGAGATTTGTTCCACACTCGGATAGGTGTTTTTTGTCAATGGAAAATACGCTTGAATTCCGATGTAATCTAAGTCTTTCCAAAACGTAATTTTTTCAAACTCGTTTCTCCAGTTAGCAGCATAGGTGAGTTTGCCAGAATATATGTGTCTGATATCTTTTATAAGAGTCTCCCAAAATTCAGATTTCTCTGCGGTTAAGCGTGACAATTCTGTCCCAATACAAAACAATTCGACATTGTTTTTTTTAGCAATTTTAGCATAGAATAATATAAACTTTCGATAATTCTTTTGCCACAAATCCCAATTGTCTTCATTGGTTGGAAAAATATCAGAACGCCATTTTCCTTCCGAGGGGTTGTGCATCCAAATGTGGGGTTTCAGAAACACCTTTAACCCCAGTGCATGTGCAACCTGTATTTGATGACTCCAAACCGAATCTCTACGATCGAGTTCCAAACGGTTTCCTCTATGATAAACGAGATTAGGACTGTCCTCGTTTTTTTGTCCACTGTACGGAACTATCGTAATCCAATTGTAATTATTTTTCACAAAAGGCTGTAAGTTTGTAGCATTAAGAGACCCAAACACATGCGCCCCTTTTTGTTTGTCATTGGACTGATCTGAGCTGGAAATGAAACCGATTGAAAACACTATTAAAAACCCTGCGATTGCGATTTGCAAAAGGGTTCTAAATTGTGATTGTTTTACGTTTTTGCGTTTCATTTTAGATTAATTTTATTACAATATTTGTGTATTTTTCACCTTTAGGAGTTCAAAAGAATCCAGTAAACAGTGGCACTCAAAATGGCTGCAATTGGCAACGTTAACAACCATGATAATAGAATGTTTTTCACCACTTTAAAGTCTGCTTTTTTTGTCACAGTTCCTATGCCAAAAATGGAGCCTACAGATACGTGTGTTGTTGAAACGGGCAGTCCGTGAATACTGGCAGTCGTGACCAACAGCCCCGTAATCAAATTGGCTGTAAATCCTTGTCCACTATTCATTGGAGTGATCTTTTTACTCATGAGTTCTCCTACTTTTTTGGCGTTTAATAATCCGCCTAGCGCCATGGTAATTGCAACAGCACTCATTCCCCATTTAATATCTAAGGTGTTTATGACGATGAGGAGTCCCACAATCTTTGGAGTGTCATTTAATCCTCTAGCAAAACTTACAATTCCTGCACTTATGTAATGTGCGAAGTCTAACATTTTTTGCGAATTTATCCCAATGAATTCCCCACTGTAAGTTTCCATGCATTCCTTTTCATTCAAGATTTTTATAGTCTTTTGAGGCTCTGACCCTACAGTCAAGAACTCATTTGTATTTACAGTTTTTACAACGGGAATTTTTTCGGATCCAATACAAATGCAGCTCTGTTTGGTGACGCCTAGCGCAACTCTTAGTTTCCGAAAAAGAAGGTAGGCTAATAAGCTTAGTATTGCCGCCATAAGTGGACTGACAATTAAAGGCATTAAAAACGTACTCCCTAATTTAGCAAAATTAAATGCGGTTCCTACGGCAACCAAACCACTGCCAAACAAAGCGCCTACCAATGCGTGCGTTGTTGAGATAGGCATTCCAATTTTTGTAGCGATAAACACTGTTAGAGCGGCTCCTAAAGCGATTGAAATCGCAAATTCAGGAGATTGAATTAAAGTGTCTGGAACCAATCCTTTCCCAGAGAAATTCTTAACAAGTTTGCCTGCTAAAAAAATAGCTGCAATCGACCCAGCAAAAGTGGTGACTGTTGCCCAAGCTATTGCCTTTTTATAATTAGTTGTACCACTGCCAAACAAGGTTGCAACGCCTTTAAAGTTGTCATTTGCACCATTGCTATAAGCCAGAAAACAAGCGGCTATAAAAAGAATAATTAAAATCATAAGGTATATTTAAGAATGAGGGTTTGAATTAGATTAAAACGCAGGTAGTACCACACCCTTTGGGTATGAACATATCAGAGCTGCGAGTCGGAACTGTGACTCATATTTGGGCAATACGAGTCAAGGATTTAGATATAGTTTTGGTTTTGTAGTCTTCTTCTATTCTGCGATGGGTAATAAGTCACAAAACCAGAACCCAATTGTGCCATTATCAGTAAGCTGATCATCTTGTTTAGGTGCTTTATATTCTCTGAGAATTTTATCACCTATATTAAATTTTATTGGTTTTTTGAAAATTGGTCCGTCATAACAAAATGTATGAAACTCCCCATTTTCACCACAGGGATCAACGTTTTTAGGTAGGTCGTTTATGAAATCTTCGTCGATTTCTCTTCCTACGAATGACTTGTCTAACAAATCAGATTTAATACAAATGACAATAGCCTTGAAACCAAGTTTTATGAATTCATTGATTATTGTTTTTGTATCTCTTTTCCAAAGAGGGAAATGACAGCGAATGCCAAACGGTTTTAATTTTTCCTCCCTAAAAATTCTAAGATCTTCCAAATAGATATCGCCAAAACCGCAATCGGAATACCCGTCAGATTTTAATTTCATGACCGTACAACTCATGATCTGGTTATAATCTTCCATTGAAGGTTCTTCTGGCAGTTCAACAGTTGTTACAGGAATTCCAATAGATTTAATTTGTTGCTCCAATAATTCCCGTCGGAGTCCATGCATGGTCACTCGATCATGATGCGCATTTATAGAGGTAAGTAATCTTTCAATCGAATAGATTCCTTCCCTTTGCATGTGATAAAATGCCAAAGAGGCATCTTTTCCAGAGCTCCAATTAAAATATGTTTTTAGCTTTTGAGTCATGGGGGTAGCGACCTAAAGTGATTTCGGTTTTTGGTGGTAGCACCTATCTAATGTGAATAACGAAACAATACAGTAGATTGGCTATTCTATAATTTCGTAGTCAATACTTAGTTTACGCAAAGCTCTTAAAGCAGAGCCAGAATTTTTATCGTCGACCTCTATATCTACAGCGTCTCCTTCAAGAATTATACCTGTAAGTTCATTCGCTAAGGAACCACTAATGTCAGATGAAATTTCTGCAATACATTTGGCAATTGCTCTTCGGTCTGGTCTCTGAGCATCACAAGATAATAAGTTTAATTTCATAATTTAATCTAACTTTTGATAAAGCACTAAATTACGTAATTATTTCTAATAGACGATTGGCACTTGTTTGAACTATTGAAATATTATTTTTTTTCACTCAATTCTTTCACTTTCAGAGCCCAACTATTTAATATATCTTTTTGAGTTTCAAAATCATCATTAGAGTATGGACCACAAACAATTTTTAATTCTGTCGATTTTGATTGTTCATTATCTAACAGAAGAAATTTTGCAACATATTGAGAATCGCCTAATTCAGAATCAATTTGAATGTAATGATTGCCATATAAATTTGCTGCGAATTCTGAAGTGATCACTCCGCCATTCAGATATCTAAAATTAACTTTTGATGAATCATTCCAACTGGGTATTGGCGTATGATCTTTATCAAAGATCACTTCCAAAACTTCGTAATATTGGGGATTGGTAAGCACCTCCCAAATTTTATTTTGAGGAGCATCTATTTGGACAGACTGCATTACAAAGCGGGTAGGAGATAGAGATTCAATCTCAGCATCCAAAAGAAATCGAACCTCATTTAAGCGCGCACTTCCATTTCCGCCATTTAAATATCTAAACCCAACAACAGAATCTTCTGCAATTTTCACCGCTTGTATTACAATTATAAGCTCTTCTTTTTTTGAATTTTCATTGTAGTATCGCCCCAATTTAGGCATCTTCATATCCAAAGGTTTTGCGTTTGGATGTTTTTTTTGATCAACAAAAATTAAGGACGTCCCATTTTGAGTTTCTTCTTTGCTTGGTAAACGTCCATTTACTACGTTTACATTTTTCCAGTTGCGAATGTTTACTGCTGGAAATCCATTAAGATTATCAGGGCAATACCAACCCCCATAATTATGCGGCTTCTGCTTTGCGGTAATCACTTTTTCTATCGATTTTTCTACCTTATTGTTTTCAATAGTTTTGTTGTTTTCTAAACAAGACATAAATGTAACAAGACAGAGTAGGAGCAGTATTTTAAGAATATTGTTTTTCATGTGTTTATGTTTATTGTTTTTAAGGGTCACACTTCAACTGCGCCTACCTTGGGTAGGCAAGCCTGTATGCCGATAGGCAGGCTCATTGCAAGTTTGGTACATCTATTTAATCATTTTCTTGGGTGTCAAGTTTTAATTAAGGGTACTTTATGTATAGTTGAGCGGCAGTTAAAGTACTAAATTACATAATTATTTTCAGACCGAGTTGTTCGTTATTTTTTATTTAATTTCATCAATTAATCGGATGTTATAGAACTCAATTTTAGTTAGAAATTCATCTACATTTTCATGTTGCGCTTGGTACCATGATTGTTTTTTAAAATACGTATCCATTTTAGCATCTTCCATAAAAATATAGCCATACCGTGCATATATTTCATTTTTCATTAGCATCAATTTCTTAGTGCTCATTTTTTCTATTTTGCTAACTTCTAATTTTTTAAATGAGGCTGTTTTGTACTTTCCAGGATAGCTGTTTTCAAATGTCATTTTTTTCCGCCTTCCAATTTCAAATTCACGACCATCAACTGAACTCGACCAAGGATTGTCAATTTTTAAGCTTTTGTGAGACTTTCCATTCTTATCGGTATAGATTACAAATTGTCCAGTATGTTGGTCGCTAGTGATTTTCCCTGTCTTGTCAATTTTAATGGTTTTCAAGTTTTTAAAATGGAATTTCCGAGTTCCTGTGTTTTTTTCCCAGTAGGTACTCTTTACTTGACCTATCAAGTTGTCGCCACAAAAGAATAAATTTAAGTCAGATTCACTTTTTCCTTCTCCAAAATGATAGGTTCCTTCATATGCAATTTCAAATTTTGGAACCCAGGGGGATATGCTAGATTCATTAATTTTTTGTCCTTCCCAATATTGTGCAAAAGCCAAATTGGAAATAAATAAGAGGACTGCAAATGGTTTCACAAGTAGGTTATTTAGTGGGTTAAATAGGGTGTGTATAAGCTGAGTTCAATTTTGAGATTGAACTTGCCGTTTGGTATATGTGAGTGTTTTAAAAACTAAATAATTTTACAAGTAGTTGAGTGTGGTTTTCTCAACTATTTTCTCTTAAATTGTATGGGTTCAGGACCGGCCATTAAATTAGCAATGACCTTCGTTTTTGGGAATTGTTCCAGTAGTATTTTGATAAACACGGTAATTGGAATACAAAGGATCATTCCGGGTACACCCCAAAGAAACCCCCAAAACATGAGCATCACCAAAATGGTAATCACATTAATAGAAAACGATTTGCCCATAAAGATAGGTTCTAAAACACCACCCATTATGAGCTGAACAAGCGTTATTATAAGAATAAAAAACAATAACATTCCTGTTGGGTCTAATTCTATAAAAGCAAATAAGGACAAGCAGACCACTGAAATCACAGAGCCTATCATTTGAACAAAATTAATTACAAACGCAAATAATCCCCAAAAAATAGGGAAACTTACATCAAAGGCATAGCAAGCAAGTGTAAAGCCTAAACCTGTAAATAAACTGATGATAAATTTAACTTTAATAAATTTTATCAGGTCTTTTTCAATTCGCATGAAAACCTTCACAGATGAAAATTGTTGACGAATCACAAGGTTGTGTAATATTTTCTGAATATTCAAGGATTCTGACAGCAGTAATATTGCAAAGAAAAAGGTCATCAAAGTCATTGTTGTGGTGGTACTAATTAAATCAATTGTGGAGCCAAATGTTTTACTTAAATCTATTTCCTGAATGTAATGTAGAATAATACTTTTGCCTTCGATGCGTTCAATCCCAAAATAATTTTCTACAGGAAATATTAAGTGTTTTAACTTCGACTCTGCATTTTCAATCCAATTATTTTGGGATGCTAAAATTTCTTGACTCGAGAGTTGAATGACTTCAACGGACATTTTAATGAACACACTAATAATTAGGATGACAATCAAAATACTAATTGTTTTAGGCGTATTTTTCTTTCGTAACCAACGCACTAAAGGCCAGAAAAGTAATGCTATAAACATTGAAAAAACAAGTGGGATAAATATAAAAGACAATAGTTTTAGTACGTAAAAAACTACGGGCATAGCAATTATTAATAATAAGATATTTGTTGTTCTTCTTTCGTTCATTTTCAGAGTATTCTTGTGTGTTTAATAGGTGTTTGGACGGTGCCCAATTTTTATAAATTTATTTATTTGAGCTGATCCCTTTAGTTTTTTTTAATTTTAAACGGTAAAAAACGGAAACCTTAAATAGCCAACTGTCTGAGAAATCAGTGTTCAGTTGGGTGCGATTATCACCAAAATTTAAGAGCGGAAGTCCCAATGAAATTTTCTCATCATAAATACGATAGGACCTCCCAAGAGAGCGTCCTAGCCCCAGTTGAAAATTAAAACCATTTTTTGTTCCGTATTGGAAATAGGTGTATAGATCTTGAGAGAATTTAACCAAATAACGATCTACTTCTGTTTCCGCAGGCGAATTTAGATGGTAACTCCTAGTTTGCCCTTTGAAGTTTAGTCCAAGTCGAACGTTTTTGGTAATGGAGTAATTGAGATCTACAGAAAGAGGCAGAAGTACTTTCACTTCAATTTTTTCAGTAGGATTCAAGTAATAAAAACCAAACAAGGGAACAATAAAAGGGCCAAACGACTCACTGTTTGCATACACCCCAAACTTGTAGTTCAATCGGTCTGTTTTAATATACTTCATCAATACAACGCCTCCTAGCTGAAAATCACGATTAGAAATTTTATTGAAGTCGGAAGAGATTTTAGGGAGGAGCATATAGGTGCCGCTCCATTTCGAATTGTGGTTAATATTGGCTCCTAGCTTTAAGGTCAGCCCCGTTACCGATTCTTCTTTTCGTCCAGGGTCAAAAGCGGCGGAAATGTTTTCGTAAATGATGCCTGTTAGGAAAGTAAAACGGTCATTAATGACAATAGGGGCGGTCAGATTTCCGTTTATTTCCTGCAGTGTCGTTGTGGCATCTGTTGTGTCAAAAGTATTTACAGGAGTAATAGCGTAGTCAAACGTGGCAAGGTCTATATAGTCCTGAGCGGGGGCCGTAGCTGTCCAAATAAGCAAAGCAATAATAAAAGGTGTTTTTTTCAAGAGTTTTATTTTAAGCTTAATTATATTATTTTTCTTATCCTATTCTAATTGCAAATAACGTGTTTGTATGAGATTATTTACGTTATTTAACAATATATTTCACAGGAATTTTATCGTAGTTTTTTTTTATTTTTGACTTGAAGTATTCATTGCAAAAGCGATGATAACACCTCCAGTAAAAAACATAATAAGACTGTAAACAGCGGGGGCGATGGCATAGTTGTCATTCATTAGAACTCCGGAGGCAATCGCAATGGCCATGGTGCCATTTTGAATTCCAGATTCTATCGAAATTGTTCGTGATTGTGCTAAACTTAATTTCGCAATTTTCGCTGTAGCCAAACCGACAAGCATGGTTGCAATATTTAATACTAAGGCTGTCAATCCTGCTTGTTTTAGGTAAGGAATCAGCTCTTCTTTCTTTTTTATAACCAATCCAATGATGACTAAAAATAAGACTGCGCCCGAAGCAATTTTCACAGGTTTATTCATTTTATCTGCAAAAATAGGTTTGGCGTTTTTTAGAGCCATCCCAAGAGAAACAGGAATAATAACGATTACAAAAATTTGAATCACCGTTTGCAATTTGTTGATTTGAACCATTTCGTCCGCTTCTAAAAATTGGTTTAGCGCAAAGTCTATCACAAAGGGAATGGTGAAAATAGTAATCAAGCTATTGACGGTTGTTAATGAAATGGATAAGCCAATGTCTCCTTTTGCTAAATAGGTGATGAGGTTCGATGTGGGTCCGCCAGGGCAGGCCGCGAGTATCATGATTCCAATTGCAATGTCTGTTTCTACATTTAATAAATAAATTAATACGTAGGCAATAACCGGTAGCAAAACAATCTGATTTACAAGCCCAACAATGACTGCTTTTGGGTGTTGAAACAAGCGAATAAAATCATCTTTCACAAGCGATAAGCCCATGCCAAACATGATGATGATTAATGCAATTGCGAGAATAATTGTTCCTGTATCCATAGGGTTCTGGGGTTTTAAATAGGTTTTATTTTATTTTTTTGAGAATCTCCAAACAATAAAAATTACTAAAATAATAATCAAAAACACAAATAAAGCAATTTTACCTAAGCTTAAAATTAAATTTTTTATCGGAAAGTTGTTTGTGTTTTCAGGGATGAAAATAGTGTAGCCGAACGTTTTTTCTACTTCAGTTATATCATTATAATATATTGTAAATTCATCGGGAGTAACTGAAGGTTTTTGAATTTTCAGGTAACTATTTAGTTGTACCTCATTTTTCTTTTTATCGTAATCTATATTAAAGTCGTAGTAAAAAACATCATTACTAACGACGTCATTATTATTTTCAATTTGCCATGCACTTGGTAAAACAATATTTGTTTTGTGCTCTCTAGAAACAGGGTATGGTAAGCTCATTTCATTTTTTCTTGTTCCCTTGTTAGGTACATAGAAAATATCGGTTAAAGTACTAGGTGTAAAAGTAATAGAGATAAAGCCTGGTTTTAGGCTCATTGGCTCCCAAATACTATCTATAACGTAAGACTCTTTAACGGTAAATTCATTTTGGGATACATTATCATTTACAGAGGGTTCATCTACTATTTTTATTTTAGAATAGGAGTTTGCATAATAATTTTTATATTCTTTTAGGATGCTACTTTTGCTATTGTCTTTAAAATAATTACGCATTCTGTCCGCCTCAGAATCTGTATAAATAGTAGTTACTTTTAATGTAGCTCCGCCATTGACTTCTTTTATGACAAATTCTTCTAAAGTGGTTATTTTGTTATTAGAAGAGGATGTTATAGTGTCATAAGCCACATTGTTTTTTTGAACAACGAGTCCATACTCATAATTAGGGAAGTGAGTGTTTTTATAGGTCCCCCCTTGATTATAGATTGTAGGGTCATAATATAACTCCCATTTATCTTCATCAATTACTTTTACCACACAATGGTCAAAAAAACTTGGGGATGGGGGTAATTCTGTAATGGTATTTTTCATTGTGGTATTAAGAAGCATTGGGTATGCTTCTACGTTGATTTCTTTAAGCATTTGCACCATTAGCAGGCTCTTGTCTTTACAATCTCCATACCGCTGCTCAAAGACTTTATTAGGGAAATTAGGCTTGTAACTATTCACGCCATATTCTAAACCTAAATATCTAATGTCGTCTTGAACAAAATTAAGAATTGCTTTTATTTTTTCACCTTCTGTATTATAGGCTGCATTAATTTCGGATATTTTCATTTTCACGGCCGGACTTAATGGTTCGTTTTGCGCGTAAATAGTAGTGGCCCAGTTTACAACCTCTTCCAAAGAGAAATAATCACTTACAAAAATTGTGGGCATTACTATTTTCCACGATGGAATACTTGATTCGTATTCAAAGGGTTCAGGTGTTTCAACGCTCCAATTATAAGTCGTAACTTTCTTTTTTTTACTTATTTTTGGTTGAAGTGTTGTATTAAAAGTCTTGTAATTAAGGTCGTTTTTCGTTTTAATAGTTACATTAATTTTCCCAATAGGCATGTAGTCATTTAGAATAAAAGCATTAGAAAATTTTCCATAATGAATTGGGTTAAACCCTTTGACAGTATAGCTTAAATCAATAATATCTCCAGCGCGAACATCTGTCAAATTTAGCATTGCAGAAAGCGACCCATCATAAAGATAATTTTCTGCATTTAGCTCTCGTTTTATTACTTGAAAATGATTTGGATTCAATTTATTGATTACTTTTCCATCTCTAATAATGTTAATAGAATGAAATGTTAACTTTTGATATAACGGATCGTAGACGGCATTAATGTTGGAGCTTGATTGCACACCTGCTTTGTCTGTTATTTTAGTTACGAACCTAAAATATACTTCCTCTTTAAATACATTAGTTTGATAATCAGCTAAAAGGGTTAATGTGCCTTCTGTAATTTCATCTTCGTCTACTTCTGGATGTGTGTTGTAATCCTGAAAATCCACCCACGATGGGTACTTAGAAACGTTTACAGTGTTTTGACTATATGCACAGCAAATAAAAAAAATGGCTAATAAATGGGGAATGAATTTTTTTAGTTTTAAAAAATGCATACTTATGGTTTTTTTTTTAAGCGGAATTAGACTTCTATTTTTTTGATACGTTTTCTATTCACAAAACAGGTTATAATCGTCAACTAATTCTATTAAATTATTTGAGTTATATAATTTATTTTCTAAATAATAAACATTTTGCCGCAGTCAGAAAAATATTTTTTTGCTCTAGAAATAAAACTCCCAAAACTATTTGGGCCACTTATTAATTTTGCTATTTGCTCATTATTTCTTTTGAGATAAAATTGAGAATCTTCGTAATAAGTTGTTATCGAGTGAAAGTTTGGGTCTGCATTAAACATGCTATGACTTTTTAAAACACTTCTTGTGTATAAGTTTACTTTTCCGCGAACAACTAGTTCCATTAATACATATTTCTTCTTTTTTATAGGAACGAATACGTAATGTAGTGTCGTAAAGTCTTCATCTCCAAAAATGACTTCTTCGACAGTATCGCTTCCAAATTTTTTCCTAGGGGATTTTCTATTTTTCCGATATTTAAAATCGGTACTTCCTATTGATATTAGTCCGCCAGAGTGTAATGGGAATTTCACCAAGCCTCTAAACGAAGAGCCATTCTTTAAGACTACTTTTGCAGGAGTCCATTCGTATTGGGCGTGAACTGAAAAAAAGATAAAAAACGTTAAAATTAAAAATATGTTTTTTGTCATTACAGTTATTTAGATTTTCTGAGCTGTTGTGGAGCGACTAGAAGTTGCCTAAAATGTTTTACTCCTTTATTTTCATTGGGATGTTAAATTCGTGCTTTTCTTTTCGTTTTTCTCCAAATCTAACTTTTACTTTCAAAGTGTCTGTTTCAAGATGATTATTTGAAACTTTAATTTCTGTTCTTATCGTTCCGCCTTTTGTTCCAAGCACGCGAATTCCAGCCCCGTAAACAGAGAAAGTATTTGGTTCTATATTAGTTAGTACAAAGTTTATTTCAGTTGGCTTATCATATTCCAAATAATCATTTCCGTTCAGTATTTGTATTTCTACTTTTTGATTTCCATTCTTGTAAATCAAATCCGTTTTTTTAGTTTCGGAATTTCTACAACTGTAAATGGTAAAAGTCATAAATACGATGAATGATTTCAATGCTATGTTTTTATTCATAAAAATTGGTGAGTATTTCCGCAACCTCTTCGTGTATGGTTAGTTGCGGCGTTTGGCAGTATTTGTTTTTTAACACGATGAACAACTTCCAACTTTATTCTCTATAAATAATTGATTATCACTTTTGTCAGATAAAAATAACGACAAGCCTATTCCTGCCAAATGAGTTGAAGTTCCAACCAACATATCAAGACGATTATCACCATTTAAATCACCAATCCAATAAAGGTAAATTCCACCTTCAAAACCACCGGAGGAAAAGGAAGGAATATCCATTTTTACAATACTTTTATTAGTTTTCCCACAAGCAACTCTTAATTCATAATTTTCTATTTTCTTAAAATATGGAAATTCATTATTTTTAGTTTCGATTAATTTACCTTTTGTGTAAATCGAATAGCCTCTGCTCTTTTCTTCGTTTTCAGAGTTTGGAACGGAAAACATTATGGTTTCTCCAGGATACATTTTTCTATTT
>Ga0209094_1001098_pt1 | contig 16679 bp, 14 predicted proteins | sample COGITO_mtgs_1004_2_FD_184790 | JGI IMG/M metagenome (GOLD analysis project Ga0209094, IMG submission 184790) | Pelagic marine microbial communities from North Sea - COGITO_mtgs_100430 (SPAdes) (version 2) | ecosystem: Environmental > Aquatic > Marine > Epipelagic ...
GTGTCCAGAAAGGAATGATTGCGCCTAACAAGGCGAAATAAGAAAAATAAAAACTTGAGAGACGCCAATAAGGCATGAACGGTTTAACCAGTTAAAAAACTATTATTATTAATTAGTAGAACCAGGGATTATTGGCGTTGCCGACACAACATCAGCATTCTGGCCACGATGCCGAAGCATATGATCCATCAAAACAATCGCGAGCATGGCTTCAGCAATAGGCACGGCACGAATGCCAACACAGGGATCATGTCTGCCAGTGGTAATAACCTCAACGGCCTCGCCTTTTTCATTAATGCTATCACCCGGTAAACGAATACTGGATGTCGGCTTTAAAGCAATATGCGCAACAATATCTTGGCCAGAAGATATACCGCCTAAAATACCGCCGGAGTTATTACTTTTAAAGCCCTCTGGCGTCAATTCGTCACGATGTTCACTGCCCTTCTGCGCAACCACATCAAAGCCAGCACCAATCTCTACACCTTTAACCGCGTTAATACCCATTAGTGCATGGGCAACTTCGGCGTCTAAGCGATCAAATACAGGCTCACCTAAACCGACTGGCATTGAGGTTGCTGTTACGGTGATTTTGGCACCAATTGAATCGCCCTCTTTATTGAGATTGGCCATGTAATCTTCTAACTGTGGCACTAAGGCGGCATCAGGACAGAAAAACGCATTGTTTTCAATTTCGTCCCAATCAACATTATTAATAGCTAATGGGCCTAGTTGAGACAAGTACCCTTTAATCGTAATGCCAAAATGCTCAAGCAGATATTTTTTAGCAATGGCGCCAGCAGCAACACGCATTGCTGTTTCGCGTGCCGAAGAACGACCGCCGCCACGATAGTCACGTAGGCCATATTTTTGCTGATAGGTATAATCGGCATGGGCAGGACGAAACTGATCTTGAATTTTTGAGTAGTCTTTCGATTTTTGATCGGTATTTTCAATCAACAAACCAATAGAAGTGCCTGTTGTTTTGCCTTCAAATACGCCAGAAAGAATTTTGATTTCATCGGCTTCACGTCGCTGCGTTGTAAACCGTGATTGTCCGGGCTTGCGACGATCTAAATCAATTTGCAAATCGGCTTCTGTAATCGATAAACCTGGTGGGCAGCCATCAACTACTGCGCCTAGTGCGAGTCCGTGACTTTCACCAAAACTGGTGACTGTGAAAAGCTTGCCAATGGTATTGCCGGACATGCTTGAAGCGCCTCTATTGCGTTAAACCGATTATGGAAATTTAATGGCGTTATTATACGAGATTATCGACGCCGTTTGATCATTATAGACGTGAAATGAACCTTAAATGAACTTTAAAAAGACAATTATTAGGAATTAATAAGCGATTAACTACCACTCAACCGTCAGTCCTCAACACATCAATCTACAACAACATGGCTTTAATTAAGTCGCTCGTAATAAAAACTAGGTAAAGTACTGAACAAGCTCTTGACGATTAAACACACAAACACCGTGCCCACCGCGCTCAAACTCTATCCAAGTAAATGGAATCGATGGATAAGCCTTCTCTAAAGCAACCCAGCTATTACCAACCTCCATGACCAAGATGCCCTGTTCTGTCAAATAACTGCTCGCTTCAGCCAATATCCTATGAGCTAAATCGAGGCCATCATCGCCTGCGGCTAGTGCAACCCGAGGCTCATGATGAAACTCTGGGGGCATAGCGTCTAAATCGGCGGCATCAACATAGGGAGGGTTTGTAACGATAATATCGTAATGATCATTCACTTCAGCGAATAAATCAGATTGTATAATACGTGCACTCTCTGACATACCATGCTTAGTAATATTCTTCGCTGCAACAGCTAAAGCATCTTCGGAGAGATCAACTAAATCGGCTTCAACATCAAGATGATTCACACAGGCTAATCCAATACAGCCACTGCCAGTACACATATCTAACACTTTTGATGTTGTTTGCGGGGCCCAAGGAAAAAAACCATTCTCAATAAGCTCGCCAATGGGTGAGCGAGGAATTAACACCCGCTCATCAACAATAAATGGCATGCCTGTAAACCATGCTTCATTAGTTAAATAAGGTAGCGGCATTCTATCTAAGCAGCGAGCTTCGACCACACGCAGTATAAGCTGACGCTCAGCTTTGGTAAGAACAGCATCAAGCACATGCTGATTGGCCTCTGGAGGCAGATGCAATAAATGGAAAATGAGCGTTAGCGCCTCATCCCAAGCGTTATCTGTACCATGACCATAGAATATATTAGATTCCGTGAACCGGCCCATGCTCCAGCGTGCATAGTCTCGAATAGTAGTTAACTGGCTTATAATTTCATCATGATTTTGCATAAAGAGATGTTACTCTGTTTAGTAATGAAAAAAAAAGAGCAAAATTAGAGACTTACACACGATAGACTCTATAAAAGTATAAAAGACACAAAAATGCCATAAAAATGACTTAAAAATATCAACTTGTCATATAAATGTAATAGTTCAGTCATAATATGCTTCTCGTTAGCCCGACCTGTTGATGGGTCAAAAAAAGACATAACTTATGTGGAGACGTACAAAGATGAAACAAAAAATTCTATCTTTAGCAATAATTGCAGCAAGCTTAAATGCAACAACTGTTTTAGCAGGCGACCCTAAGGTCTATGGTAAAGCGAATCTAAGCCTAAACCTAACTGACGACGAAGGCACCGACACTACAAAGCTTAATAGCAATGCATCACGCTTTGGTATTAAAGGTTCTTTTGATGCTTCGGATTCAATTAAAGCTATTTATAAGTTTGAATATGAAACTTTTATTGATGATGGCGATGATGGAAAAGAAGATAGTAATAGCGAATTTAAGCAGCGTAATATTTATGCCGGTTTTCAAGGTGGCTTTGGTACTATCATTGCAGGTAACCACGACACCCCTACTAAATTAGCGCAAGGAAAAATTGATCGCTTTAATGATTTAGTATTGGGCGACATCAAAAATGTTATTCAAGGTGAAAACCGCGCTAAAAATATCATTATGTATACAACACCAAAAATGAATGGCTTATCAGCGACTGTAGCCTTTGTTCCAGGTGAAGAAGATGACGGTGATGTTACAGACGGTGTTTCAGCTGCTATATCCTACAAAGCTAACGGTTATTCGTTTACTGTTGCACATGACGACGGCGAAACGATTGACAGCAGTGTTGAATCGTTAACTCGCTTAGTTGGTGAGTATAAAGGTGATGGATTCAAGCTTGGCGCACTCTATCAAGTTGCCGATGAAGGCAGCAATGATGAAGACGGCTTTGTACTTAGCGGCGAGTATAAGTTATCGAATGGCCTTATCCTTAAAGGACAGTATGCTGAATCAGATGACGAAACAAAAGAGATCACACAAACAGCAGTTGGTGTTGATTACAAGCTAGGTAAAAAGTCTAAAATCTTTAGCTATTACGCAAAAGTTGAAGCAGATGACGGCGTTACCACTGATGCCAATACTTTTGCATTAGGTTATGAAATTAAGTTTTAATTGTTAATTTATATTCTTTTATTTATAGTGTTTTTGAGAGGGCTTAATCGCCCTCTTTTTTTTATCTAAATTACACACCATAAACTTATTCATTAAATCCTTTGATTTCATTGATAATATAATTCCACACAAGCTCGGAACCAAACCCTGATAAATGCCCCGCATCAGGCATAAATATAGACTTACCATTGACAGAGTAATTACATAGATTATCAATACAAATGGCTTTTACCGGATCTATAAAAGTAACATTGTCATAAGCTGATGCAGTATCATTTAATATGCTATTTATATTAGCCACCGATTCTTTATGTTCAGCTTGCTGCTCACACTTTAGACCTAATCCCAATAACCGATTGGTTTTTAAACATTGCATTATTTTATTGGTACTAGCCTTTGGTAGCTCGCCAATTAAATAGATATGTTTATTACTACTATAAAACTCAAACAATTCTTTTAATTGCGCCTTTAAGTCTATGGAATAAGATCCTGTTAGATTGCATTTCTTATTTTTACATTCCAGACTTCCCTCTTCTGCTCTATCCCAACTCTGAGCTATTATTGTTTTCGCGTGTTCGCTTAAACCTAACAGGTAATTGTTTTTGCAATCCTCTGCAATGTTAAGAAACATACCACTTCTTGTAGACACTGAATTAGGGAAAGACAAACAAGTTGGGTACCAAGAGTGCTTGACCTTAGAGCCTGCGTGCATAATCCCACGAACATAATGGTTAGAGTAGCTATCACCGATAAGGATATAGTCATATTTTTCTTGTGAATTTAAAATCGATACACCGTCTCTAATCCGATAGTCATTCATGGTTCCGCCTTGTATCAGTGGATTCGACACGAGACTCTCTCTTTGTACAAGACCCTGAGTTTTAAATATAAGACTTCCCACCACAGCAAATAAAAATACCATGACAGAATACTTAAGTAACCCTTTTATTAATGATGAGCTCTTTCTGACTTTACTCTCAATGAAGTAGTAGCTTAAATAGCCAATAAATATAGAAAGTACAATGCCAATGATTTTGTACTTTTCATTGATAGCATAGTAACTAAATGACACAGCTATAGGCCAATGCCAAAGATAAATAGAATAAGACCAAATACCTATTCTCTGAAATAAAGCATTACTCGTAAAAAAGCTATTATTCCGCTGAGATTGAATAATAAAAAAAGTGCCAAGCACTGGAAACATTGCTAAATAACCAGGCCACGGGTTTTCTTTTGATACTAGAAAATATGAACAAACAATTAGCAATATGCCAGTAATTTCAATTAGTTTTTTATATTTCTCTCGAACAGTGAAAGGATAAAGGTATGCGACCCCACCCAACATCATTTCCCACGCTCTCATAGGCAATAAATAATATGAGCCAGTAGGCCATATAGAAGTTGCTATAGCGCTAAATATAAAGCCCAAAACCATCACGAATAAGACAGTTATTTTGAGCGCTTTTAGAGGCATGAACTTCCGCATAATTACTAGCAGCAGCGGATATATTATATAAAACTGCCATTCAGTCGACAGAGACCAAGTATGTAATAAAAAATTATCGCCAGTATCAAAATATCCTCCGGCTAAACTAAACATAATGCTACTGACAAAAAACATACTTGTCGCGATATCACGACCAACCGTCTTATAATCCCATGGTGTCAAAAAGAAATAACCAAAAACGAGGATGACAAAACAGAGCGCGGCGAGAGCAGGAATAATCCTGTCGGCACGAGCCAGATAAAATCTTAAAATAGAAAAGTTTTCTTGTTCTATGCCCCTAAATATTATTCCTGTCATTAAGAAACCGGAAATAACAAAAAACACATCTACACCAGCAAAGCCACCGGGCATCCAAGATGCATTAAAATGAAAAAGTACGACAGCTATAACTGCAATGGCTCTTAGTCCATTTATATCTTTTCTAAACTGCAAAATTTTATTACTCAATCAATAAAAGGAAAGTCTCATCTTAAACGAATAAAAAGATAAGGCGAAAATAATTTTTTATTAGCACTCGTTATAAAATCGAGCATTAAACGAGCCTTAAGGCTCTATGAGTGTGGCACCCTATTAACAATAATGCATCATATCTAGTAATGCTGAATAGACCCAGCCGTTAAAAAGAATCATTTCAAGCTACAAAGTATTCATTAACAAAGCTTATACTAAAATGTTGGAATAAGTATTTATTCTCGACCAACTCACTTACGCAGTCAGAACCCTTAATTCTCAACAACAAATAGATCAATAAACGCCCAATAAGGGCAGCCCCTAACTGTCACAAAAATGTAATAAAGGCTGTACGCGGCCGACAGAATATCTATAATTGCCAGCCTAAGCGTAATTACACCATTATAAAGCAAGAGAGAGATAATTATGGCAGGCAACCCCTTTTCCAATCTATTTGGTCAATCACCTATACGCCCCATCCAAACTCATATGGCCCGCGTACATGAATGCGCCCAACAGCTAATTCCGTTTATAGAAGCCAGCCTGCAAGATGACTGGGCTACAGCCAAGCAAATTCGAAGCACTATCTCTAAGCTCGAAGCTAAAGCCGATAAAATCAAAAAAGATTTACGTCTAAATCTGCCTAAGAACTTATTAATGCCTGTCCATCGTTCGGACATGCTCGACCTTATTGGCCGACAAGATAAAATCGCTAACTGCACTAAAGACATTAGCGGCATTATGATGGGCCGAAAAATGGTTATTCCTGAATCCATGGCCGAAATTATTCTTGAATATGCAGAAACCGCTGTCGCTACATCAGCACAGGCACTCAAAGCTATTAATGAAATGGATGAATTGCTATCAACGGGCTTTAGAGGGCGCGAACTTATTTTAGTAGAAGGCCTCATTGAAGAACTCGATGACCTCGAAAATAAAAATGATAAGCTGCAAATAGCTGTTCGTGCAAAGCTCTTTAAGCTAGAAAGCAAACTCTCTCCCATCGATGTTATGTTTCTATACCGCATTATCGATGGCATTGGCGAGCTCGCAGATCGCGCTCAAAAAGTTGGCTCACGCATGCAGTTACTGATTGCTAGTTAACAATAATAATTAATAAAACTAAATTCTTTTAATCTAATTTGTTCATATGATAGGTCGTTGTTTATGGATATTATTGCTCAGCACGGTCACTTACTTTTAATCCTGACTTGTTGTTTTGGTTTGTTTATGGCGTGGGGCGTTGGTGCTAACGATGTCGCTAATGCGATGGGCACATCTGTCGGCTCAAAAGCCATTACGGTTAAACAAGCGATTATTATCGCTATGATATTTGAATTTGCCGGTGCCTATTTAGCAGGCGGTGAAGTCACATCAACCATTCGTAAAGGCATTATTGACCCTGCCATTCTAACGGATTCACCACAGCTTCTAGTCTACGGCATGATGTCTGCCCTACTTGCTGCTGGCACCTGGTTATTTATAGCTAGCATGAAAGGCTGGCCTGTTTCGACAACCCACTCTATTGTCGGTGCCTTAGTTGGTTTTGCAGCGGTCGGTATTGGCGTCGATGCAGTAGCTTGGCCAAAGGTCGGGAAAATTGTAGCTAGCTGGGTTGTTTCGCCAGTAATGGCAGGGACTATTTCTTATTGGCTATTTATGAGTGTCCAGCGATTAATCTTAGACACTAAAGACCCTTTCGCTAACGCAAAAAAATACGTGCCTATTTATATGTTTGCCGTGGGCTTTATGATTGCCATGGTAACGCTACTTAAGGGCTTAAAACATGTTGGTATCGAATTAGATTTTGGCTTTGAATCCAAGTTTGCCAATGCTATTCCTGCCGCTATTGTCCTAGGTATTATCGTTGCATTAATCGGCAAATACTTTTTAAAGGGTATTAAAGATACGCCTATCGACTTTTCCGCTAATCGCTTTGCGAATGTAGAAAAAATATTCGCTGTGTTAATGGTATTTACCGCTTGCGCAATGGCCTTTGCTCATGGCTCTAATGATGTCGCCAATGCCGTTGGTCCTATTGCGGCTGTTGTAGGTGTTATTAGTAGTGGTGGCGATGTTGTCGCTAAATCAGCCATGCCACCTTGGATACTTTTATTAGGTGGTGGCGGTATTGTCTTAGGTTTGGCGACTTATGGTTTTAAAGTTATGGCTACCATAGGCAGAAAAATTACAGAGTTAACTCCCAGCAGAGGTTTTGCTGCTGAACTAGGTGCGGCGACTACCGTCGTACTTGCATCGGCTACTGGCTTACCTATTTCAACAACGCATACTTTAGTGGGAGCGGTACTCGGTGTGGGCTTAGCGCGAGGGATTGGTGCGTTGAATCTTCGCGTTGTAAGTACCATATTTATGTCATGGCTAATTACCCTGCCCGCTGGTGCTGGCTTGGCAATATTATTCTTCTTCTTCTTTAAGGGTGTCTTTAGCTAGCGAGTTATTAGCTAGCCTTGAGCGATCTCTTTCGCCCGCAGTCAAAAACGTTATGCAGCCTAATAGTTGCATAACGTTTTTTTTAGCCAGTTATTAATAGAACAGCAGAGAAGCAAGAAAAGGTATGCAGAAAGAACAGAAAGAATTTAAATAGAATTTGATTTTGCTCTAATTCAGAATGTCTTAGAGCAAAATATAAAAAGCTATTGATAAGGCCACGACAGAAACCGTTAGCGATTATTGATCGTGAACGGTTTTTGCCATTTGTTTTAATCCAACGTGACGAACGTCATCACCTTTAACTAAGTAGATAACATGCTCAGCAATATTACGTGCATGATCACCAATACGCTCCAGCGCTCGCAATGACCACATAATACTCATAACTCTTGATATGCTGCGCGGGTCTTCCATCATATAAGTCATCATCTCACGAATAGCAGACGCATATTCAAGATCAACGGTCTTATCTTCTTGAGCTACTTTAAGGGCAAGCTCAACGTCTTGACGAACAAAACAATCTAACGCCTGAGATAACATGTTAGCAACAATCTGACCTATGTGACGAATCTCTACATAGCCTCTAGGCGCCTTCCCTTCTTCTGCCAAGGTAATTGCTTGCTTAGCCATCTTTCTGGCCTCATCACCAATACGCTCAAGGTCAGTAGTCGCTTTAATAATGGTAAGCACTAAGCGAAGGTCTTTAGCTGCTGGCTGACGACGAGCGAGGATTAAACCGCAATCTTCGTCAATGGTAACTTCCATAGTATTGATATGCTCATCATCAACCACCACGCGCTCAGCTAATTCACTGTCAACTTCAAGCAAGGCTTTAATCGCATCAGTCACTTGCTTTTCAACAATGCCACCCATTTCAAACAGCTGACTTTTAACCGCTGCTAGCTCGTCATCATAACGCTGTGAAATATGCGATGAACTTCTTTTAATTGTCATTAAATATTAACCCCTTATTTGTTGGCTTAACCAAAACGACCAGTAATATAGTCTTCTGTTAGACGATGACGAGGATTGGTAAAGATATCGTCGGTTGCACCAATTTCAACTAAATAACCTAAGTGAAAATAAGCTGTTCGGTGCGATACACGTGCCGCCTGCTGCATAGAATGCGTAACAATGGCGATGGTGAAATTAGCGCTTAACTCGTCAATTAACTCTTCTATACGCGCTGTAGCAATTGGATCCAGGGCTGAACAAGGCTCATCCATGAGAATAACTTCAGGACTAACCGCAATGGTCCTAGCAATACATAAACGCTGCTGTTGTCCGCCCGATAAGCCAGTACCCGGCTGATCAAGACGATCTTTAGCTTCATTCCATAAACCTGCTTTTTTTAGGCTGTTCTCAACTATTTCATCAAGCTCAACTTTACTGCTTGCCAAGCCATGAATCTGAGGACCGTAGGCAACGTTATCATAAATAGATTTAGGAAAAGGATTTGGCTTCTGAAAAACCATCCCCACTCGTGCCCTAAGCGGCACAACATCTAACTTTGGATCATAAATATCTTGGTCATCTAGCTTCAAAGAACCAGACACAACACAACCTTCAATAGTGTCATTCATGCGATTCATACAACGAAGAAACGTAGATTTACCGCAACCCGACGGCCCTATCATTGCAATAACTTCGTTTTTGGCAATATCTAAGTCGACACCAAAAACGGCTTGTTTATCACCATAAGAAACATTCACATTACGCATCGACATTTTAGTATCGGCAACTTCTATCTTGCCAACTGTCGTTCGATAATCACGTGAAGTGTCACGCGCATCATCGGAAGAAAGCGCATTACTCGATAGCGAACTGGAATTGGTATCAACCGTCATTGTACTCATACATTATCTCTTCGTACGATTTTGGACTCTAGGCCCATTAAGCAACTATATTAAAAATTAAATTAGAAATCAGATTAGAACTTTAATTAAAGGCTACCAGCGACGCTCAAAGCGTTTACGTAGAAGCACTGCAATAGAATTCATTAAAATTAAGAACATCAGTAATACCATGATCGCACCAGAAGTTCGCTCTACAAATGCGCGTTCTGGACTGTCTGACCACAAGAAAATCTGTACCGGTAACACTGTCGCTGGATCGGTAAAGGAGCCAGGAACATCGACAATAAACGCTACCATACCAATCATTAATAACGGGGCTGTTTCGCCTAACGCTTGTGCCATACCAATAATGCCACCGGTTAACATTCCAGGCAGTGCTAATGGCAGTACATGATCAAAAATGGTTTGCATTTTTGAAGCGCCAAGACCTAATGCCGCCTCTCTAATAGATGGCGGAACCGATTTAAGCGCTACACGACTTGAAATAATAATCGTAGGCAATGTCATAAGCGTTAACACAATGCCGCCAACTAATGGCACAGAACGCGGTAAGCCAAACCAATTTAAGAAAACCGCCAAGCCTAACAAACCAAAAACAATAGAGGGAACTGCCGCAAGATTATTAATATTAACCTCAATAAAATCGGTCCATTTATTCTTTGGTGCAAATTCTTCAAGATAAATAGCTGCGGCAATACCTATAGGGAATGACAGCAGCAAGGCAACAATAAGAGTAAAAAAGGAGCCTAACATGGCACCTTTTATACCCGCCTGCTCAGGCTCACTCGAATCACCCGCGGTAAAAAATACGTTATTAAATTTACGCTCTAGCTCGCCGTTATTAACCAACTCATCAATAAGAGCAAGTGTTTTATCCGTCACGCGGCGTTCATTTTCAGGACGGTTTCGGTCAATATGTCCTTTAATAACTGAGTCAACGTCATCATCAGCCGGCAACCAAACAGTCACCGTTTGCCCGAGTAACGAACGATCTTTCATAAGTAGATTGACTTGATAACCAGCACCAGGACTAATAATGCGGTACAAACGTTTTTTGTCTTTACGTGATGTAACATCGGGGAAGCGCTCACGTAATGATTTTTTAATTACGCCAGTATAATTTGCATAACTCCACTGATCATCATCTAAAGGATCAGTAATCGATAACATTTCTGGATCAAGGTCTAGCGTCAACTGAACATAGCTCTGAGTAAACGCACCCCAGCCATTGCTGACAATAGTCACCAATAAAAAGCACAGCGCAGTAAGGCCAGCTAAAATAGAAGCCAAGCCAAAAAGACGAAAACGCTTTTCTTTCGCGTAACGCTTAGCAAGATTCCTATTAACGATGTCGATGGTAGAACGACTCATATATAAACTCAGTAAAAGCTTCTAAAAAAATTGAATTAATCGTATTGCTCTCGGTATCTTCTCACCACGTATAGAGCAACAACATTTAAGCAAAGCGTAGTAACAAACAACATAAGACCAAGCGCAAAAGCCGCTAAAGTCTTAGGCGAATCAAACTCTTGGTCACCCACGAGTAAAGTCACTATTTGTACGGTCACCGTAGTCACCGTCTCTAATGGGTTAATCGTTAAGTTAGCCGACAAACCTGCAGCCATAACAACGATCATCGTCTCACCAATTGCACGCGATACGGCAAGTAATATAGCGCCAACAATACCCGGTAACGCAGCTGGAATAATAACGCGTCGAATGGTCTCTGATTGTGTTGCACCTAGCCCAAATGAACCGTCACGAAGTGATTGTGGTACAGCATTAATGACATCGTCTGAAAGCGATGAAACAAAAGGAATAATCATAACGCCCATGACAAGACCAGCGGCAAGTGCACTTTCGGATGACACACTTAAGCCCAAGGCCTCACCAAAATCTCGAAGCATAGGCGCAACGGTAATAGCTGCGAAAAAGCCATAAACAACGGTTGGCACACCTGCTAAAACCTCTAATAAGGGCTTGGCAAAGGCACGGAATTTAGGACTGGCATATTCTGATAAGTAAATAGCTGACATTAAGCCTATAGGCACAGCCACTATCATCGCCACTGTAGAAATTAACATGGTACCCACGAATAAGGGGACAGCTCCAAAGGCACCTGAAGAGCCTACCTGCCCCTCTCTAATCGCTATTTGTGGGCTCCAATGTGTACCGAATATAAATTCAAATATTGAAACAGTATCAAAAAAGCGCATAGCCTCAAATAATACAGAGAACACAATGCCTACCGTCGTTAACACGGCCAAGCTAGCACAGGACATTAAAATAATTCTTACCGTACTCTCGAAACGATTACGAGCACGGAAGTCAGGCTTTAAGCGTAACCAGCCTAGGCCAAAGCCAATTACTGATATTATTAGAGCTAAGCCGAGCTTAAGCTTGCCACTTAATGATTCAAGTAACGTATAACGATTCGCTAAAGGTGCTAATTGCTCGGCATTAGGCGATAAACTTTGACCATTCGCAAGATTAGCCACCTCGCTGAATAAAAGTGATTTTTCAGCAGCCGATACAAGCATTAAATTAGCAGGAAGTTCCGATAAGATAACCGCTCTAATAATGCTACTTTCGACTAAAGACCAAACAAGTAAAATGATAAGTGCAGGTAAAACACCCACAATAATTAACCAAGTACCATGATAAAAAGGCAATGAGTGCAATGAAGACCCATCACTTTTTAGCTTAAGTGCTCTGCGCTGACCGGCAAAGAAACAAAAAGCAATGACAACGACAAATATTGTGAAAAGCGTATTAAAAGGCATGCTATATCGATAACCAAAAAACTAATGAATCACAATTATACTGTTTGAAAGACACCATTAAAAAGAACCTAGCCATAAAAAAATACCTAAAATAAAGGACGACTTTATAAGTCGCCCTCTATAACCATTAGCCAAGTAACAAATTTAGCTAATCCACTATCGTCGATTAATTATAACTCTAACGGTGTTTGATTTCTTACTGCATCGCCAATCGCTTTACGTTTTACATCATTTAGTGGAATCATTCCGCGATCAGTTAAATAACCTTCATCACCCCAAGTAGCCTCTGAAGTAAATTCACGTAAGTAACCTTCTATGCCAGGAACAACGCCAATGTGCGCTTTTTTAACATAGAAGTATAAGGGACGTGAGATGCTGTAATCACCTTCTGCAATTGAATCAAATGTTGGTTCAAAACCTTCGATTAAAGACCCTTGTACTTTGTCGGTATTTTGGTCAAGAAAGCTATAACCGAACACACCAAAGGCAGATGGGTTAGCATTTAGCTTATTAACGATAAGATTATCATTTTCACCTGCTTCTACATAAGGACCATCTTCACGAATAGTGTGACAACGAGCTTTATAGGCTCCTTTATCAACCTTTTTAAACGCTTTAACCCATGGGAAAGACTTACAGCCACCTTCTAAAGCCAATTCAGCAAAGGCATCACGAGTACCCGACGTTGGTGGAGGACCTAACACTTCTATAGCAGTGGCAGGCAACGAGCTGTTAACGTCATTCCATGTTTTATGAGGATTAACAATAAATGTTTCTGAACCATCTGGGTTCGGAATATCTTTAGCAAGCGCTAAATAGATATCGCGACGTGTGAGTGAGTACTGCTCAGATTTTTTTGAGTTAGCAAAAGCAATACCGTCGAAGCCAATCAATACTTCTATAATGTCAGTGACACCGTTTTTCTGACACATTTCAAATTCTTTTTGTTTAATTCGTCGTGATGAATTAGTCATATCCGGATGCGCGACACCAACACCATTACAAAATAATTTTAAACCACCGCCCGAGCCGGTTGACTCAATTTTTGGTGTTTTGAATTTAGAGCGCTTACCAAAACGTTCAGCAACTGCAATCGCAAAAGGATAAACGGTTGAAGAACCAACAATTTCAATATAATCACGATTACTGGCTGCGTTAAGACTACTTGAGGCAAGTAATACTACCGATGCAACTATAGAAGTTATTTTCATTTTCATTTCCTCGACAAATATAAATTATAAGCAGTTTACTTAAATGCATTAGCACGAGCGCAGTCAATTAGACGTCGCATCAAATAACTAAGTATCTACTGAATGCATTAGAACGAGGACATCATATGAAAAGAATATGACACTTTTATGAAATAACTGAGAAGAAAGGAAAAAACTTTAAAAAAATAAAAGTTATTTAAAAACAACTACTTACAGAGGTGAATTGATAGAAGACCGCCCATAAAATACGAGAAAGCTAAATGGAACACGTCACAAGGTAAGCTAGTCACATAAGAAGTGCTTAGCAAACCTAGCAATAACCCTTTATGGCCGATAAAGCTGCGCTAATGGAAACAGACAAGAGAACTGACTACCTACCCCCACCTCACTTTTAATATCTAGTTCAGCCTCATGCCGAGCCAATATATGCTTAACAATGGCTAGGCCAAGGCCAGTACCACCCGTTGATGATGTTCTGCTCGCATCTGCCCGATAAAACCGCTCAGTCAGTCTAGGGATATGCAAGGAATCGATGCCATCACCATTATCAACAACTCGAACCACAAGGTTATCGTTATGAGGAAAGCACTGAACTTGTATTTGACCATCCTTAGCAGTGTACTTAACTGCGTTTTGCACCAAGTTACTAAAGGCACTTCGTAACTCAAGATAACAACCAGTAATCTGCAGTGGTTCAGTGGGCGGTTGATTCAAAGCACTGAATTGATCAACGGCAATATCCACTTGAATAGACTTATTAGGAGCAGAGACCTGAGCATCATTAATTACACTGGCGAGAATAGCGCTGAGGTCGATCAATTCGATATCATCCTCTTTGACGGGAAGCGCCTCAAGACGAGATAGCCAAATAAGATCCTCTACCATAGAGTCCATTCGATCCGATTGATCTAACATTTGATCTATCGCTCGCGGCCAAATATCTGGCAACTCATCACTATGATCACGCAGCGTTTCTAAATAGCCTTTAATAACCGTTAATGGCGTGCGAAGCTCATGCGACACATTAGCTGCAAAATCTCGACGCATTGTTTCTAACTTAAAGACATCAGTGACATTTCTGGCAAAAATGAGCGTGTAGTTTTGACGAAAGGTGGTTGCTTGAAGCTCTAGATGAAGGTCTAGAGAGCAAGGCGATACAATATACAGTGGCTTTTCAAAATCACGCGCTTCAAGATAAGTAAGCACTTCGGGAGCGCGCACTAAGTTATGAAAAGGCTGCTTTCTATCACGCTCAAGATCAAGCCCTAACAAGGGTGAAGACGCTATATTGCACCAGTCGATAGAGCCTTTAATATCGACAACTACCACACCACTGTCCAACGCTTGGAATGACTCTTTAAAATAATCTAAATCAGATTTAAGCTGAATTTTATCTCTACGCAACTGATTAAGTAAGCGCAGTACCTGATCCATAATGGTTGACCAGAATAAATTAGTAAAAGGCTTTTCTACGCGGCCACCCTTAGCTAACCATTCATCTAAGCGGCGATAATAATAGAGGTGACTAATAAGATAAATACTTAGAGCTATAGAGAGGCCTAGCCAGATATTACCTAACTGATAGCCAACCAAAATACCCATAAAAGATAGAAAGGATATCTTAGACAGCTCACTACTAAATAAGGATTTCATGACCGTATTGAGTCAGCGAAGGAATGAGAGTGCATCTACTATTTACCGTCAAAGAATAAAGAGTGTACACATTATAGAATAGATAAATGTGCCGCCAAACTAAGTCGCTAGTGTAGCCGAAAAACGGTAGCCAGTACCACGTACTGTTTGAATAAAATCGCCGAGTTTAAAATCGTCACTATCAAAAGACATTAATACCTTACGAAGCCGCCGTATATGCACATCAACGGTGCGCTCCTCTATATAAATATTAGCCCCCCATACTTGATCAAGCAGCTGCCCGCGGGTATAAACCCGCTCTTGATGACACATAAAGAATTTAAGTAACTTAAATTCGGTAGGGCCAATACTCACAGGTTTATCATTTATAAGAACAAGATGGCCAATGGGGTCAAGACTCAAGCCTTTAACGGCGATCAATTTATTAACAGTCACTGTTTCGGTGCGGCGAAGTAGCGACTTTATTCTAGCCGTTAACTCACGCGGCCTAAAAGGCTTAGTGATAAAGTCATCGGCACCAGAATCGAGAGCCTGGACAGCATTCTGCTCTTCGGCCTTCGCCGTTAAAAGAATCACTGGAATGTCTTTAGTCATATCATTGCGACGAAGTCGGCGCAGCAATTCAATACCACTGACCTCAGGCATCATCCAATCAAGTAATATAAGATCTGGCCGCTCATCAACAATTAAGGGCATCGCATCCATTGCCGTGGCAGCTTCAAGACATTGAAACCCCGCTAACTCCAGAGAAATTTTAATCATCTCTCTAATAGCGTCTTCGTCATCAACAACAAGAATTTTATAAGCAATCATTTATCAGTAATCTTTATATATTAAAAAAGACGTTTATGGCTACAGATTCTCTACAGCCTATTCATGAATTAACTAAAAGCGGACTATATAGATAGCCCTATAAATAACCCTATAAATAACCAGATAGTTAACTATAGCAACGCACATTTGAACATCTGCTTAAAACAGAAGTAAATAGTGATTAGAACAATGAAACAGGCATTAAGGCTAGACTAGCAATATGACAGAAATGTGACAAGACATTAAATAAATGCATATGCGGGTAAGAAGCTTACCCGCGAGGAAGGAAAAGAAATAGAGGTTAAATGCTAACCCTTATATTCCAAAATTTTAAGCGTATTGGTAGAACCACCTTTACCGTGTAAATCACCACAGGTTATTGCTACTCGATCACCAACTTCTAAAGCGCCGCGCTCAGCAACTAACTCAATCGCTTTTGCCCAAAGATCAGAT